>ENA-OZWS01000244-OZWS01000244.1-human-gut-metagenome-genome-assembly--contig:-NODE-244-length-10990-cov-6.108276_pt1 | contig 10990 bp, 9 predicted proteins | sample MGYA00244848_ERZ654082 | MGnify/ENA primary metagenome ERZ654082 (study PRJEB26926, sample SAMN06165035) | human gut metagenome | biome: ENVO:00009003; feature: ENVO:2100002; material: ENVO:00002003... | reverse complement strand
CTTAAAAACATAAACAGTAACAAAATATCGATATAAAAAGCACAATAAAAACTTTTTCGCCAAAGCCGTCTTAAAAAATATTTTTTTGCCCATTCGGGGCTTTTTCAACACTGTATTGACAAATCCGTGTTTTAATGTAAAATTATAGTATTATCTATAATGGGTAGATATTTGAGAAAACAATGCAAAGAGGGGAAGACTGTGGCAAGACAGGAATCAAAAGTTTCGTCATTCTTTCAGAAGATAGGCCCGATGGTGGGCTACAATGCCGCGAGCATACTTTTCGGCGGCGGCGGATACATCATCTCGCTCTATTTTCTGTCGTTTTTGACCGAGGTCGAAAAGCTCAGCGTCGATCAGGCGGGTATGGTTATCGCTATGGCTCATATCTGGGACGCCGTAACCGACCCCGTCATGGGTATTATAACCGACCGCACGCGTTCGAAATACGGCAGACACAGAAGATATCTGCTCTGGGGCGTTATTCCGATAGCCATCTCGTATTTCTGCCTGTGGAACTCGTTCGGCATTTCCGCGACCGGCAACAAGACCGCGACGATGCTCTACTACATGCTCGCGTATATGCTTTATAACACGGCGCTGACTCTCGTCACCGTGCCGCATGTTGCGATGCTGCCCGTTATCGCGCCCGATTATTCCCTGCGCACTCAGTATAACTCCGTGCAGTATATAATGAACTCCGTCGGCATGGTTTCGTCGTTCCTGCTCGTGTCGCTGTCGCTCGGCTTTACGAATATGGAGATGACCGCCGCGTCAAGACCGAAGTTCATGTTCTTCGGCGCAGTGTTGTGCCTGTGGTTCTCGCTGCCGCTGCTCGTGACTTTCAAATGCACGAAAGAGCCGAGCTCGCTCGACATGAAGCTGCCGCCTTTCAACGCGACTATGCTCTTTGAAGAGTACAAGCAGGTTTTCCGCAACAAGGCGTTCAGACGCTATTTTGTCCTGAGCTCGATGTATACCATGGCAAAGGGATTCTATGCAAACTCCAACCAGTATTTCATCAAATACAGTGCCCAGCGCTTCGGTTATTTCAACACCCTGCAAACGATTGCGGGTGCGGCTGAGGCATCCGGCTTCCCCGTCAACTATCTGCTGACTATGAAAAAGGGCAAGCAGCTGTGCGGAAAGCTCCTGACTCCGCTCATGGCGGCGGGACTTATCATAAACCTGTTCATCGGCAAGAGCACTCCGCTCTGGGTCGTCATTGTTTCGATAATCCTCTATAACTTCGGCTTCTCCGGCCCCGGCTTTACCGCCACAAATATCCAGCCCGATGTCACGGATGTTGACGAGATGATAACCGGACGCCGCCGCGAGGGCGTTATCTCAACTTTCAATACGCTCATCAAAAAGACCATAAATGGTCTCATGAGCGCGTTCACCGGATTTATTCTTAAAGGCTTCGGCTTCCGCACCGGCGCAGAGGGCGCGAATGCCCTCGAACAGACCGCAAAGGGCATATTCGGACTGAAGGTGACTTACTGCATCCTGCCTCTCATCTTCGTCGGTCTCGTCTATGTCTGCGTGTTTACCTATAAGATGACCCGCGAGGATCACAAGATGATAACCGAGGCTATAAAAGAGAAGAAAGAGACAGGCAAGTGCTCTCTGACCCCCGAGCAGATGAAACGCTGCGAGGAGATAGCGGGTCAGAGCTTCGGCGATATGTGGATCGGCAAACCCTCCGCAGAGACCCTTGTGACCGAGCTTGACTAAAAGACCCACGAAAGGATCAATAAATTGTCTACCAAGAAAGAAAACATCAGAAATTTCAGCATCATAGCGCATATTGACCATGGCAAATCGACCCTCGCGGACAGACTCCTTGAGCTCACCGACTCCGTGGCGAAGCGCGATATGACTGCTCAGATACTTGATAACATGGATCTTGAGCGCGAGCGCGGAATCACAATAAAGGCGCACGCGGTCAAAATGGACTATACCGCGAGCGACGGCGAGGTCTATGAATTGAATCTTATAGACACTCCCGGCCATGTTGACTTCAACTACGAAGTCTCGCGTTCCCTTGCTGCCTGCGAGGGTGCGGTGCTCATAATCGACGCGTCGCAGGGAATCGAAGCGCAGACACTCGCAAACACATATCTGGCGCTCGACCACGACCTTGAGATAGTCCCCGTTATCAATAAAATAGACCTGCCCGCCGCCGACCCCGACAGAGTTGCTTCCGAGGTCGAGGAGGTCATAGGCCTCGATTGCTCGAACGCTCCGCGCGTCTCGGCAAAGACGGGCGAGAATGTCGAAGAGGTTCTCGAACGCATCGTTCTCGATATTCCCGCGCCCGTAACGGATGACAACGCACCGCTCAGAGCACTCATATTCGACTCGGTCTATGACAGCTACAAGGGCGTTATCGTTTATGTCAGAATAAAAGAGGGCAAGATAAAGCCCGGCGACACCATGCGAATGATGGCGACCGGCGCGCAGTTCACGGTCGTTGAAGTCGGCTATATGCGCGCCACGAGCATGGAGCCTGCCGAAGAACTGACCTCCGGCGAGGTCGGCTATATAACCGCCTCGATAAAGACCGTCAGCGACGCCCGCGTCGGTGATACCGTAACAACTGCGGAGAATCCCGCAAAAGAGCCGCTCGCAGGCTACCGCAAGGTGAACCCGATGGTTTTCTGCGGAGTCTATCCCGCCGATGGCGCGGACTACGAAAATCTGCGCGACGCACTCGAAAAGCTCCAACTCAACGACGCTTCGCTCTCATATGAGCCGGAGACCTCCGGCGCGCTCGGGTTCGGCTTCCGCTGCGGCTTCCTCGGTCTGCTCCATCTCGAGATAATCCAGGAGCGCCTTGAGCGCGAATATGACCTCGACCTCGTAACAACCGTGCCGAGCGTTATATATAAGATATACCTGACCGATGGCAGCGTTATAGAGATAGATAACCCGACCCACTATCCCGACCCGGTCAATATAGACTACAGCGAAGAGCCGTTCACAAATGCGCACATCTATTCGCCGCCTGAATATGTCGGCGCTATAATGGATCTGTGCCAGGAGCGCCGCGGCGTGTTTAAGAACATGACCTATATCGCCTCCGACCGCGTGGACATTCTCTATGAGCTGCCGCTCAACGAGATAATCTATGATTTCTTCGATTCGCTCAAGTCGCGCACCCGCGGCTATGCGTCGTTTGACTATGAGATAACCGATTACCGCCGCTCGAACCTCGTTAAACTCGATGTTCTCCTGAATGGCGATATAATCGACGCGCTCTCGTTTATTATCCACGCCGACAAGGCATATGGACGCGCGAGAAAGATAGCCGAAAAGCTCAAGGATAATATCCCACGTCAGCTGTTTGAGATTCCGATCCAGATAGCCATCGGCGGCAAGGTCATAGCCCGTGAAACAGTCAAGGCGATGAGAAAAGACGTTCTTGCCAAGTGCTATGGCGGCGACATAACCCGAAAGAAAAAGCTGCTCGAAAAGCAGAAAGAGGGCAAAAAACGTATGCGCCAGTTCGGCACGGTCGAAGTGCCGCAGGAGGCGTTTATGGCGGTTCTCAAGCTCGACGACGATTGATAGACAAAACAAACAAAGCTGTAAATTACCTGCCCTGCGGCGATCGGTAATTTACAGCTTTTTGCTTTTTTGACTGTCTGTGATTTATTTTTTGGCGGCAACGCTTCTCTGCATACTGTCAAGCTTAGCAAGAACGGCGGCGTACATATCGCATAGTGAAAGCGAAATGAAGTCGGCGGGCTGCGAAAAATCGTTGTTGACCCATTCCTCGATTGTGCCCAATGAGCCCTTGACCATAAATGTGTATGTCGTGTTTAGGACCAGGTCGTCCAAGTCGGGGAATTTTTGCCGCCACTCGTTCGTTATGTCCTGTCTGTTTATTTCGCAGCACTTGTCTAAAAACTGTTTGCTGCCGTATTTGCCGAACAGCGCGTCGCAAAACGAACGCTCAGCTTCCACGGTCTCTATTATTTTGTTTATACGGGGGAAGTCGCTTTTTGTGTAGTTGCAGTTTCTCACGGCGTTGCAGAGGCGCTCGTAGACAATGCCTTCTATTTGACCCAAAAGGTCGTAAACATCGGCATAGTGGGCATAGAAAGACCCTCTGTTGACGTTGGCTGCTTGGCAGAGCTCCGTTACCGAAATTTTGTCTATGGGCTTTTGCTTGAGCAGTGAAATGAAGCTCTCGCAAAGCAGCTGCTTTGTTATTAAAATGCGGCGGTTTTCCATGAAATCTTTGCCTCCGTAGGTTGTCAACTGAACAAAAAAGCCCCGATTTGTTCAGCTGCGCACAAATCGTAAATTTTTGTTGATTGACGCAACAAAGCGTAAAGATTATACTATAAATGCAGTTATAAGTCAATCTTACAATGCGAAGGGAGGGGACGAAATGGAAGCGGCATTGGAACTGTTGCTTAAGGCACTCGAGATGTCTGGCAAGGCACTTTATTGGGTTACTATAGGCCCGATAATAGAGCTTATAAAGCTGATTTTCGGAATCGCTTAAATTTAACGAGGAGGGAAAAGTAATGGAGATCGTCCAGAGAATTTTAGAAGCGTACTTTGAGTATGTAAGATTTATTCTTGAGCACCTTTTCTGGTTCATTCCGAAATAAGAGGGACTGCATTTTAATGCAGAGCTGAAGAAAAATTCAAAGGTCATAATTCGAGCGGTTGCTGCGATTATGACCTTCTTTTTTTATTTGTTTTCCGCGCCGAAATCAGTTTTTCGGGCTGTCCGCGGCCGCGCGCATCGTCATGACGACTGTAAATGTGTCTCCCTTGTCGTCTGTCACAAGCCGTCCGCCGTATTTTTCGGCGGTGTCTCTGAGAATCCTCAACCCGTAGCCGTGCTCGCCCGTGCGGCTCTTTTTCTTGTCCTCATAGTCTGGAGCCACGTTGTTTTCGCCGGTTATGTAGAGCATCCTGTCGCTCTCGTCTGTAAAGCTCTTTATCTTTACATATCTTTTCCCGTCGATTGCCTTCGCCGCGTTTATCGCGTTGTCGAAAATGTTGACGTAAGCCTTGCAGATATCGACTTCTTCTATGCCGAGATCCTCCGGAACTCGCAGGTCAAAGTCGAAATCGATTTCGTTTTTTCTGCATTCAGCCGCCTTGTTCGAGGCTATCGCATTTACGAGCGTGTTTTGGCAGAAACGCTCTATTTTTATATCAGAAACTTCTGCCTTGAGCTGAGCGAACATCTTTTTCGCCGACTCCTTGTCGCTGTCCGTACCGTTCTCCATTATCTCGCAGGCGGTCTGCACCATGTTGGCGAGGTCGTGACGTATCTTTCTCGCCTCAACGCTGTTTTGCTCGACATTCTTGTAGTATTCGAGGTTGACGCTGTTCTGATATTCCTGCATCTTCAGTGCCTCGCGCAGCTTTTCGTTCTGCGAAGAGCGGTTCATAACATAGAAAAGTATGACGTCCGCAGCGATACTGAAAATTGCGACGACGGCAAAAACTATTATTGTTGTGCGATCACGGTCTTTAAAAAGGGAAAGAGGGCTGTTTTCGCCCGCCCAATCGAAGTGATTTAACAGGATCATGCAGGTGTCGAGCAACAGCATTTGACTCAGCGGAAAGATGATAAATGCGAGCATTGAGGTCGGTTTTATCGCACCGCCCTCAAGCTTTCGCTTTCTGAAATATGTAAACACAAGGAAAATCACTGTGTACACGAGCAGAAACGGCGTGAGAACCAGATTGGCCTCAGGGTCGTTGCTGCCTATCTTCAGTATATTCAATACCGTAACCAAAACGGCGGAGAAGCAGGATTCCAACGCAAAAATCGCTATCGACACAAATGCCTTCGTTCGGAACTTGTCCTTGTAGAGCACCGCCGCGCAGATGAAATAATACGCGAGCGGAAGCAGAACCAGAAACGACGGAGCAACAAAGGTCACGAATTTCTGGGACAGCACAAGAAATGTAAACGGAACGGTGGTTATCAAAAAGACAAGGTGTTTATTAAACTTAGGCGTCAGGTTATACCAAAGAAAGCCGCCCTGAAGCAGAGCGAGCATTATGTTGTTGACATACCATAAAAATTCGTAAATAGATTCGGACATTGTTTCCCCTCCCCCAAAAGCCGCTATTCCATAATGCCTAATATATCCTCCGCGCGGTCGGCGATATAATCCGCGCCACCGTCAACGAGCACCTTTCTGTCGCGGAATCCCCACGACACGCCGATGCACGGCAGATTTGAGTTCCGTGCCGTGAGCACATCGACATCGGAATCGCCGGAATAGACTGCCTCGGCAGGATTCGCGCCGAGCAGCTTCATCGCGTATAAAACGCCGTCGGGAGCGGGTTTTTTCTGCCTGTCCTCGGTCTGACCGACCGCGGCGTCAACGAGTCCGCCGAAGTAGTCCTCACACAGCCCGACAACGGCGGGCTCGAATTTGTTCGAGACCACCGCTATCTTGACTCCGAGAGCTCGCAACTTTTTCAGCAGCTCCATTATCCCCGGGTAGGGTGCGGTTTTGTTGGTCATATTATCTTTGTAGTGCGCCTTGAAAACGGCGAGACAGTCGGCTTCGGTCTTTTCGTCCGTGCCCTCGGGCACTGCAAGGTGAATGAGCCTCGCCACGCCGTTGCCGACAAATCTTCTGACCTCGTCCGTTGTGCGCTCGGGAAAGCCGAAGCGGCGCAGGGCGTAGTTAGTGCTGTCCCGCAGGTCGTCGAGCGTGTTCAGCAGAGTGCCGTCGAGATCGAATATAATATAATTGTATTTCATGAGTATGCTCCTCGGATTTTGCTTTTTTCGTGCATATACTTATTATATCGCAGATTTTTTCTATGTCAATGCGGAGTTCACAAAGTGTTTACAAATAAATTGTTGACAAAATCTGCAAGGAGTTGTATAGTATGAATTGTAAGTTAGCACTCTGACATCGAGAGTGCTAATGAACAAAACGAAAGGCAGAGACAAATGGAACTCAGCGAGAGAAAAGAGAAGATCCTTGCAGCCGTTGTCGAGCAGTATATAAAGACCGGTGAGCCCGTTGGCTCAAAGGCTCTGCTTGATTCTCTTGATATGTCCGTTTCCTCCGCCACCGTGCGAAACGAGATGGCGGATCTCGGCTATCTCGGGCTGCTTGATCAGCCACACACCTCGGCGGGGCGTGTCCCCACCGGCGAGGGCTATCGATATTATGTCGATAACCTCGTCCCCGAGAGCGAGCTCAGCGAGGAATCGCGCAGGCTCATTGACGCGGGTATCGGTAACGCGAACGGCGACCCCGAGAGCCTCCTGAGGCACGCGGGCGAAGCGCTCGCTTATCTCACACAGTGCGCCGCCGTTATGACGACGCCGTCTGGCGAGAATACAAAGATAAAGCGCGTCGAATTGGTTCCGATTTCACCGTACACCGCGATGATAGTGCTTTTGGCGAGCAACGGTATCCTCAGAAGCAAGCTGTTTAGGCTTGACTCCGCGATAGACACGACAATCTGCGAAACATTTTACAATGTCGCGCAGGCGATGCTCATCGGCGTGCCGGTCAGCAGCTTGACTCCCGCTTATCTCCAATCGATAGCGGCACGGCTCGGAATGGAGTCGCTCGCGATGTTCCCGATGCTTTCGGCGGTCGCCGAATTGTCGCAGAGCGCCGCACAGCCGCATGTGTTCCTCTCCGGCCAGTCAAATCTGCTGCACCACAGAGAGTATGCGGGCAGAGCGTATGAGCTGCTCGAGTTTTTGAGCCGCGGCACTCCGCTGCGAACCCTCGCGGACAGCATGAAGGGCGAGCTTGAGATAAGAATCGGCAGAGAGAACGGCTTCGTTCAGCTCGACAATTCGAGCGTTATTCTCGCGCGGTACACCGTTGGCGAGGACAGCAGCGGTTCGATAGGCATTATCGGACCGACAAGAATGGACTACCGCAGACTGGTTCCCGGTCTTAAATATATTTCTCAGTGCATCAGCAAAACGATGGAAAAAGCACTTGAAGAATAACGAAAGGAATGTAACACCAATGAGCGAGAGCACGAAAAAGCCCGAGCAGGCGGAGGAGAACACCACCCCCGAGACCGCTCCGGCAGAGGACACAAAGAAGGCTGAAAAGAAAGCCTCGAAGTCCTCGAAGAAAGACCGCATAGCCGAGCTCGAAAAAGAGCTCGAAAAGGCTCAGCAGTCACTCAAGGAGAGTGCCGACAACTTCCTGCGCCTCGCGGCGGAATATGATAACTTCCGCAAGCGTTCGCTGCGCGAGAAGGACGACATAAAAATCCGCTCAAAAACGGATGTCGTCGAGAAGCTTCTCCCGGTCATAGATAATTTTGAGCGCGCGGCGATGAACGCTGAGGCCGATGCCGACAGCTACCGCAAGGGAGTCGAGCAGATATACAGGCAGTTCGGCGATATTCTCAAAGCGCTCGACATTGAGGCGTTCGGCGCCGAGGGCGACGCATTCGACCCGAACATCCACTCGGCTGTCATGCACGTTGAGGACGAGAGCGTCGGCGAGAATGTTATCGTCAAAGTGTTCACAAAGGGCTATAAGCTCGGCGACACGGTCATAAGACCTGCAGTCGTTCAGGTTGCCAACTGATGCCGCAAGGCATTTTTGGAATATAAATTAAACAATTCATTACTTCGGAGGTAATTTATTATGTCAAAGGTTATAGGTATTGACTTAGGTACAACAAATTCATGTGTAGCAGTTATCGAGGGCGGCGAGCCCGTCGTTATCCCCAACGCCGAGGGCGCAAGAACCACGCCTTCCGTCGTCGCATTCGGCAAGACCGGCGAGAGACTTGTCGGCCAGGTCGCAAAGCGTCAGGCTATCACAAATCCCGACAGAACCGTCTCCTCCATCAAGAGACAGATGGGTTCCGACTACAAAGTTAAGATTGATGACAAGAAGTACACCCCTCAGGAGATTTCCGCAATGATCCTGCAGAAGCTCAAAACCGATGCAGAATCTTATCTCGGCGAGAAGGTCACCGAGGCTGTTATCACCGTTCCCGCTTACTTCACCGACTCCCAGCGTCAGGCTACAAAGGATGCCGGTAAGATAGCAGGCCTTGAGGTCAAGAGAATAATCAACGAGCCCACAGCGGCGGCTCTTGCTTACGGTATCGATAAAGAGAACGACCAGAAGGTCATGGTTTATGACCTCGGCGGCGGCACATTCGATGTCTCCATCATCGAGATGGGCGACGGCGTGACCGAGGTTCTGGCCACCAACGGTGATACCCACCTGGGCGGCGATGACTTCGACCAGCGCATCATCGACTGGATGGCAGATGCGTTCCAGAACGAGAATGGCATCGACCTGCGCAAGGATAAGATGGCCGCTCAGCGTCTGAAGGAAGCTGCCGAGAAGGCAAAGATCGAGCTGTCCAGCGCAATGAGCAGCCAGATCAACCTGCCCTTCATCACTGCTGACGCTACCGGCCCCAAGCATCTGGATATGACCCTGACCCGCGCAAAGTTCAATGAGCTGACCGCTGATCTGGTCGACCGCACCATGACCCCTGTCCGCAAGGCTCTGCAGGATGCCGGCCTGCGCGCATCTGATCTGAAGAAGGTCCTGATGGTCGGTGGTTCCACCCGTATCCCCGCTGTCTACGATGCAGTCAAGAAGGAACTGAACTGCGAGCCCTTCAAGGGCATCAACCCCGATGAGTGCGTGGCTGTCGGTGCTGCTATTCAGGGCGGCGTTCTGAACGGCGAGAAGAAGGGTCTGCTGCTGCTGGATGTCACCCCGCTGAGCCTCGGCATTGAGACTTTGGGCGGCGTGTGCACCAAGATCATCGACCGCAACACCACCATCCCCACCCACAAGAGCCAGGTGTTCTCCACTGCCGCTGATAACCAGCCCTCTGTTGAGATCAACGTTCTGCAGGGCGAGCGTGAGTTTGCCCGCGACAACAAGAGCCTGGGTGTGTTCCACCTGGATGGCATTGCTCCGGCTCCCCGTGGTGTGCCTCAGATCGAAGTCACCTTCGATATCGATGCAAACGGCATCGTGAAGGTCAGCGCAAAGGATCTGGGCACCGGCAAGGAGCAGAACATCACCATCACCGCTTCCACCAATATGTCCAAGGAGGATATCGACAAGGCTGTGAAGGAAGCTGAGCAGTTCGCTGCCGATGATAAGAAGAAGCGTGAAGAGGTCGATATCCGCAACGGCGCTGATCAGATGGTGTTCCAGACTGAGAAGATGCTGAAGGAGAACGGCGACAAGATGCCCGCTGACGTGAAGAGCGAAGCTGAGGCAAAGCTGGCCGACCTCAAGACCGCTGTTCAGTCCGGCTCCATCGATGAGATCAAGGCAAAGCAGGATGAGCTGAGCCATGTCTTTGAGAAGATGTATCAGGCTGCCGCTGCTGCCCAGCAGGCTGCAGGCGCACAGCCCGGCCCCGATGCTGGCGCAAACAACCAGCAGAAGCCCAACGATGACGGCGTTGTGGACGCAGACTTCAAGGAAGTCTGATTTGAGACACAGCAGTGCGTATCCGGCCAAACCGGCGGGTATGCGCGTAGAATAGCAAAAGCCGCTCCGGTTTTGCCGGGGCGGCTCTTGCTGGTTATAGAGAAAACCTCTCAGTCTCGCTGACGCTCGCCAGCTCCCCTAGTAGGGGAGCCATTGGCAGGCCGGTCAGGCTTGTACAGATGTGCTTGAGGCTGTCTGTACTGGAAGCGGCAGTGCGCTGCTATATAGGGGAGGTTGCTGCTTATACGAGAGGTGATTGGATTATGGCACAGGAGAAACGTGATTACTACGAAGTGCTGGGTGTATCCAAGACGGCCACCGACGCGGAGATCAAAAAGGCTTACCGCAAGCTGGCCATGAAGTACCACCCGGACTATAACCCCGGCGACAAGGAAGCCGAGGAAAAGTTCAAGGAGATCAACGAGGCAAACGAGGTGCTTTCGGACCCGAAGAAGCGCCAGCTCTACGACCAGTACGGCTTTGCCGGTGTTGACCCCAACTACGCTGCCCAGAACGGCGGCGGCCCC
>ENA-OZWS01000182-OZWS01000182.1-human-gut-metagenome-genome-assembly--contig:-NODE-182-length-12508-cov-4.875773_pt1 | contig 12508 bp, 6 predicted proteins | sample MGYA00244848_ERZ654082 | MGnify/ENA primary metagenome ERZ654082 (study PRJEB26926, sample SAMN06165035) | human gut metagenome | biome: ENVO:00009003; feature: ENVO:2100002; material: ENVO:00002003... | reverse complement strand
ACGAGATCATGCCTAGTCTCGTGGGCTCGGAGATGTGTATAAGAGACAGATCTTCCAGCATCAGCTTGAAAGAGTAGCGTACCTCCCTGGGGGTAATGGCATCCCCTGTGGAAATGTCAATCTTCAAAGGTGTCACCACACCGTCAAAGGTTGTAGTCATGCTGACCCGAATCCCAGGATACTCCGCTTCATCCATAATCTCTGAAATGCTTTTCAGCTGAAATTTGACGCCATCATCAATCGGCACACTCACAATAGCAGAAATCAGGTTCTCGATGTCCTCTACATTAACATTGGCTCCTTTTACAGTAGCGTCCAAGTCCATCGTGGAACGGGCATCCAGTCCAACCATTGCCGCTACCAGCATCCCGCCTTTCAGAATAAATTTATCACGATATTCAGAAAGGGAAATACGCTCCAGAAAACGCTCCATCATATAGTTTCGCATTAAAAGCTGTGCATCCGCAGATTTTTCTCTGGAAAGATTGCGAATCAAATCTTTTAGCTGCCTTGCTGTCTTTATCATAAAAGCACCTCCAAATACTGCCGTAAAATTTTTTCAACCCGGAACATACCGGCATACCGCATCAAAGTCCGCAGATCCTTGTCCTTTCTTCTGGCATACATCTTCAGCGCACCTTGAAAAGTCTGTATTTCCATGCTGCTTCGGCTGCGGAGCAGATCGCAGATAGTGCGCTCCATATCATAGACAGGAACCGTATGCCCAAAAGGTGTTTGGCCAGTTGTCAGCCCTACCTCATATAGTTCTGGTTTGATGGTGTAAACAGAAAGGCCCTCTGCCTTTAAGCGAGTGGTGCTGTACCCTCTGCGCACCGTGATAGCGTATGGAGATGGTTCCCGGTCTGTCAAGTCATGGAAAAATAGCGCTGATTCATGGGAAAATACTGCCTGACCACATCGCAGATGTAACAGAAACATCGCATCAATCCAGGTGTCCTCGGAGACATAAATTCCGTGAGCAACCTGCTGAAGATTTTTCTCTTTGACATATTCATAAAAAATGGGTTTTACAATTCCGCTGGCGATTACCTGTGCGGTTTGCAGCATCCCATCATGCTCGGTCAGAAGTCTGTCTAATTGCTCAAACCGTTCTGATTTGGTCACATCCATCACTTCCTTTCGTGCTACTATTATACACGGATGTAGCACAGAAGTAAATATAGCAATTTAACAGACACTGTCTGGCATTTTTGTGACCGCGCATTTTATCCATAAACCAAATCTTGAATGGCAAACTTCAAGTCCTGCACCTTGCCCAGCAGCCAGATGGCAGCCATCGGCAGACCATAGGGACTAATAAGGAATGCCATCACCAGCAGGATAATGCCGTTTTGCAGGGAACAGGTCAGCAGAACCGCCACACCCAGCAGGGCGATCACCATGCTGATAAGCCCCAGCACCAGACCGGAGACATAGACGATCCCCACACAAATCCAAACGAACAGGGTCAGCGCCAGAATCACCGGAACCATCACGATCTTCAGCAGCAGTTTCAACAAAAATACCAATGCCCTCATTGTTATGCCTCCTCTCAAAATCACAGTTCCTGTTCCTGATTCCATTATCCCTGTCTTACAGCCAAAAGGCAAGGATACGGGTAAAAAGAAAAAGCGGAGGAAGGTGCGGCGAAGAAACGCCGTTCCTCCCTCCGCAGATGGGGTATTTGTCCCGGTTACGAAAGTTTGGAGAGTTGTGTCAGTATCTCTTTAACTCCGTCCCATAACTGTTCCTGCCGCTGGGATATATCCTCCAAGTCAGCATCATAAACCCGCCCAGTCTCATGCACTTTACGGGTCAGCTGGTTTAAGTTGTTGCTGCTTCGGCGCATCAGGGAAACAAGCTCCTTCAGCTCCGGCAGCTCCAGCTTGACTACATACCCATCCAGCGCCATTTTTCTTAGATAGGCTTCACGGTTGGAGGTTCCAAACTGAGACATTTTTTGCTCAATCACAGCAAGCTCCTCCGCTGAAACTCTAAAGTTTAATTGCATATCCCGCTTACGCTTTGCCATAGTTATCGCTCCGGCTCCCGTTTCTTTGAGGCGGCGGGCTTATGGGCCGGCAGCTCCTGTTTGAGCTTATCCCGTACTGAGGGACGGGACGGTTGCAGTTTTTCTCCCTGAGTACGGCTACGCTGCTGTTCTTCACGCACCAGATCAATAAAGCCATCCAGCACAGCAGGGTGGCTGTTTAAGGCATAACCACAACGGACAGTTTCGGGATTATCGTTGGGAATGGTCTTAGCCCATTCTTTGTTGCGTCGGGAGTAGCGCCCATCCCAGTCCTGAAGCTGGACGGTGTTAGCCAGAACCATAGCCACATGCTCCATGCCATAGATCTCGATCACACCCTTTGCCGCATCGTGACTGAGATACATTCCGTCGAAGTGTTCCCGCACCGCCGCTTCAATGGACTCCTTGCATTGGAGATTTGCATTGTTGGAAGCCCGGTACTGCTCCAACTCCCCATGTTCTCTCGCATAGGCGGCAGAATGGGGATAGACCGGTGTTGTTCGCAGTTCCTCTTTGGCTCTGCACACATCATCGGCACGGTTCTCAATGCTGTCCCGGATCACATCCATATAACCGGTCTCCAACTTTTCAAAATAGCGGTACACATCCGCCAGCGGAGAGGGAGATTCCAAAAGTGCCTGAGCCTGGGCATCAGTCAGCTCCAGTTCCTCCATCGCCATCACAATGTCCTCACGAACCGTGTACTCATAGGTGTGGTGCAGGATTTCTTCCGGGGGCTGTCTTTTCAGCCAGTCCCGGAACTTGTCCTGTTCGGCAGCCATCTTTTCATAAAGGGCTGTATTCAGATCGTTAGTATTCATGTTATCGCACCTCCTCATGCTGTTTTGGTTTCTTGTCTGTACTGCGGGGCGTCACCGGGCGCTTCAGGCTGTCCAGCACCGAAGTCCGTGTGCTTTTGGCAACAACAGCCTCGGCGTGTGCCTGTCCCTTTCCGTCGATGTTCAGCAAAGTATCCAGCTCCACCAGACGGGCATTTTTGCTTCGCAGTTCTTCTTCATAAAGGAATGGCTTTCCGACTTCCTCCTTTGCGGCAGCCTGCTGCTGATAGAGGTTATCCAGCTGGGCCTTTGCCGCCTCCAGACGCTGGGGCATCTGGGCGAGGGCATTGTCGATACGGGTAAGATTTCCGCGAGGGTCTGTACCAAGGGTTGCCCGGTGGGTCATCTGTCCTTTCAGCAGGAGCGTATACTCCTGTTTCCAAGCGGAAAATTCCACGGATATGGCATAGCCCCGGTAGCTGCCGATCTGCACCGGATCGGAGGTTTTGACCTCCTTGCAGGCATCCAAAAGGGCAGCACCGGCGTTCTCCTTATCGGTCAGCAGATCTCCACGGATCTCCATACCGGCAAAGCCGTCCTCCGGGTGCGGGTGAGCTGCCAAAACCTCCAGATCAGATTCAAAGCCCTTGATAAAGCCCTTGTGCTTTTCAATCTCCTCCGGGAAGTATTTGAGCAGCTGGTCCTCCAGACGATATTGCTTGCTCTGGTGGTCGGCTTTCATCAGCTTCAGGCGGGATACCTCCACATCCAAATCCATACGCTCTTTGATACGGGGGTCTCCGGCGCACAGAGCCTTGATCTCGGCAAAACTGAGGGCGGTTTCATCCACATCATCGCAGGAGCGCACCGGCGATTTAGAAGTCATGATCTGACTGATGAATTTTTGCTTATTCTCCACCGTCTGCCAGAGGTATGCGTCAAAGGTTCCTTCGGTCACATAGCGGTACACATGGACAAGAGGATTCTGGTTACCCTGGCGCTCGATACGGCCCTTGCGCTGGGCAAGGTCTCCCGGTCTCCACGGACAGTCCAGGTCATGAAGTGCCACCAGACGGTCCTGCACATTGGTGCCTGCGCCCATCTTGGCGGTGCTGCCCAAAAGGACACGCACCTGACCGGTACGGACTTTAGAGAACAGCTCCTTTTTCCGCACTTCGGTATTGGCTTCATGGATAAAAGCGATCTGGTCGGCAGGCATCCCCTGGGCAATGAGTTTCTGACGAATATCATCATATACCGTAAAGACCGGTTCCTGCTCCGGCAGAGGCACAGCGCCTTCCAATGCGTGAAGCAGTGGATTATCCAACGTTTTCGCCGCCTTGCTTGCAGGAGCTTTTGCCTGCGGTGTAGAAATGTCGCAGAACACCAGCTGGGTCAGCTTGTCAGCTTTGCCGTCCCGCCAGATCTGCATGATGTTGTCCACGCACTGATTGACCTTTGTGCCAGGTTCATCCGGCAGCATCTGGTTGACGATTCTCTGGTCCAGGCCCAGCTTACGGCCATCCGAGGTAATCTTGAGCATATTGTCCTGGGACGGGTCAACGGTTCCGCTGTGTACCAGCGATGCGCGCTCCGAAAGGGCCTTGACCATTTCCTGCTGATGTTCGGTAGGCTGCGCCACGATGTTGTGGTATTCCACCTCCGGGGTGGGCAGGTTCAGTTGGTCGGCGGTCTTGATGTCCGCCACTTCTTTGAACAGGTTCATCAGCTCCGGCAGATTAAAGAACTTGCTGAATCTCGTTCTTGCCCGGTAGCCGGTGCCTTCCGGTGCCAGCTCCAATGCTGTGACGGTCTCCCCAAATCGGGAAGCCCAGCAGTCGAAGTGGGTCATGTTCAGTTCTTGCAGGCGTTCATACTGAAGGTAACGCTGCATGGTGTAAAGCTCGGTCATGGAGTTGCTGACCGGGGTGCCGGTGGCAAAAATCACGCCACGGTTTCCGGTGATCTCATCCATATAGCGGCACTTGGCAAACATATCGGAGGATTTCTGCGCGTCCGATGTGGAAAGACCAGCCACATTTCGCATTTTTGTGTATAGAAACAGGTTCTTGTAGTTGTGGGCCTCGTCCACAAACAAACGGTCCACACCCAGCTGCTCGAAGGTTACCACATCGTCTTTTCGCCCCTCGGCTTGCAGCTTTTCCAGTCTGGCTTCCAGAGACTTTCTGGTACGCTCCAGCTGCTTGACGGTAAAACGCTCGCCGCCGCTGGCCTGCACCTCTGCGATGCCCTCGGTGATCTCGTCGATCTGCTCATAGAGAAGCCGTTCCTGACGCTCCCGGCTGATGGGGATACGCTCAAACTGGCTGTGTCCCATGATGATGGCGTCGTAGTCACCGGTCGCAATACGGGCGCAGAACTTTTTGCGGTTATGGGTCTCAAAGTCCTTTTTGGTTGTGACTAAGATGTTGGCGGAAGGATAGAGGCGCAGAAACTCCGACGCCCACTGCTCGGTCAGGTGGTTGGGAACCACAAAGAGAGATTTCTGGCACAAGCCCAGGCGTTTGGCTTCCATCGCAGCAGCTACCATCTCAAAAGTTTTGCCTGCGCCTACTTCATGTGCCAACAGGGTATTTCCTCCATACAGCACATGGGCAATGGCGCTTTTCTGGTGTTCCCGCAGGGTAATGGCCGGGTTCATGCCGCCAAAAGTGATATGGCTGCCATCATACTCGCGGGGACGGGTAGAGTTCATTTCTTCGTTGTACTGGCGCACCAAAGTCTGGCGGCGCTCCGGGTCTCTCCAGATCCAGTCCCTAAAGGCTTCCCGGATCGCCTGCTGTTTTTGAGCCGCCAGGGTGGTCTCCTTGGCATTCAGCACGCGGCGCTCTTTTCCGTCTGCGTCCTCTATGGTGTCATAGATGCGGACATCCCGCAGGTTTAAGGAATCCTCCAGAATCTTGTAGGCGTTGGCGCGGCTGGTCCCATAGGTGGTATAAGCTGCCACATCGTTGTAGGATACAGAAGATTTTCCCTTGATCTGCCATTCAGCGGTAAAGGACGAATAGTTGACCTCGATACTGCGTTGGAGATAAAACGGGGTATTAAAGGTCTCATACATAAACTGCTGGATATATTCCTTGTCAATCCAGGTAGCGCCCAGACGCACCTCGATCTCCGACGCATCCAGGTCTTTGGGCTGGGCGGCGGTAAGAGCTTCCACATTGACTGCATAAACCGGGTCCTGCTGTGCCGCCCGCTGCGCCTGACGCAGTTTGCGGCGTACATTGCCGGAAAGGTATTCATCAGCAGTCACATAATGGGGTGTGCCGTCCTGTTCCAGCTGTCCCGGTACACGGAAGATCACGCCTTGCAGCTCTCCGGCCAGTTCTTCTTTTGTTTTTCCGGTAAGCTGGCTCATATAGTCCATATCCACGCAGGCTTTTTCCGAGATGGACACCGCCAGTGCTTCACTTGCCGTATCCACCACAGCCACCGCCTGATGGGGCTTGATGGTCCGTTTGGTGAACATATCCGCCTTGCGTTCCAGCTTTCCGTCCTCGTCGATGACTTCCAGCGCACAGAGCAGGTAATAGGAAGAATCGTCTGCATAGGCCAGACGGTTTGCACGGTCATTGATGAGACCGTATTTGGCAGAAAAGCTGTCATAGAGGCTGTTCAGTTCCGCCTGCTTCTCCCGAATGGTGCTGTCCGGAACCGCTGCATCCATCTGAAGGTCGATCAGTTCCTGCACACAATCACGCAGTCCCACAAGACCTTTTACACGGGCTTCGGCGGTGGCGTTGAGGTCAGGGCGCACCATACGGCTGTTTTCCCGGTAGTACACCTGCCCGTCTACAATGGCATAGGAATAGTTCTTCACATTGGGGTCGGCAGGAATGGAGGTGTCAATGGCTTCGCCTTCGCCCAGCTCCGGCAGCTCTGCCTCCTGATAAGTGCCATGAATATACTTCACTGCATCATGCAGCTGGTCGGAAAGCTTCAGTCCCTCGATGGGGTTCACGGTGTAGTCCATACCATGAGCAGTGCTTACCGGCTCCTGTCTGCCCAGCACCATTTCCGGGTGGTCGATAAAATACCGGTTGATGGCAAACCCGTCCTCCGTCTGTCCGGTCTGAGTCCATTCCGGCACGATGTCCAACGGGCGGTCCCGCTTTTGGAGGAAGATGATGTCCGATACCACCTCGGCACCGGCATTCTTTTTGAACGCGTCATTGGGCAGACGGATAGCTCCCAGCAGCTCGGCACGCTGGGCAAGATAGCGGCGCACGGTGGAATCCTTGGCGTCCATAGTATAGCGGGAGGTTACAAAAGCCACCACGCCGCCGGGACGCACCTGGTCCAGTGCTTTGGCGAAAAAGTAGTTGTGAATACTAAAATTCAGCTTGTTGTAGGCTTTGTCATTGACCTGATACTGACCGAAAGGCACATTGCCGATGGCAAGGTCAAAGAAGTCACGCCTGTCGGTGGTCTCAAAGCCGCCTACTGTGATGTCCGCCTTGGGATAGAGCTGCTTTGCGATGCGCCCGGAAACAGGGTCCAGCTCCACGCCGTACAGACGGCTGTTTCTCATTTCCTCCGGCAGCATACCGAAGAAATTGCCCACACCCATAGATGGCTCCAGAATATTTCCGGTCTCAAATCCCATACGGCCCACCGCTTCATAGATGGCCTGAATGACCGTAGGGCTGGTGTAATGGGCGTTGAGGGTGGAGCTTCTGGCGGCGGCATATTCCTCCGGGGTCAGCAGCTCTTTCAGCTGGGCATACTCGGAAGCCCATGCCGGTTTCTCCGGGTCAAAGGCATCAGAAAGACCGCCCCAGCCCACATAGCGGGATAGGACTTCCTGCTGTTCCGGGCTTGCCTGCTGTCCGGCAGCTTCCAGCTCTTTCAGCAAACGAATGGCATTGATATTTGCCTGGAACTTGGCTTTCGGACCGCCTTCGCCCAAATGCTCATCGGTAATGCGGAAGTTTTTTGCATTGCGGCGCAGGTTAGCCTTGTATTCCTCATAAGATGCTTCCTCGGCAGCTTTGGCATTGGGGAAGGTCTGCCACTGGCCATTGACCTGAATGGAAACCGGGTGTTCATCCAGCACTTCCTCAAAGGTTTTCTCCGGCTCTGTTACAGGGGCTGGCGGCTCCGGCTCCTCGATATGCAGCCGTTCCACCACCACATCATAAGGCAGATGGTTCTTATCGCCCGGATAGACGGCCATGGTCTCGGAATGGAAGGTCGGGGATTCGGTAGCCGGTTGGGGCTGTTCCTGTCCAAAACCGTCCTGCTGACGGGCATACATCCCGCGCAGCAAAGGCGCAACCTCATCCCAGCGGAAATACAGCATAGCCAGACGCTTTTCCTCTGCATCCATGACTTCCAGTTCTATGCCCTGTGCCGTGGTACGGTAATCGGCAATATCGCCGGTCTCCAGATTCAGTGTCTCGATCTCACCGGAATAGGCTCTGCTCAGCCAGTAGGCGATCTCGCTGTTGCTCCTGCCGGATTGCAGCAGCGTGGAAATCTGCTTTTTATCCGCTTCATCCATCAGTCCATGAGCCAATACATCCCGCAAGTCCTGATCTGCCTTGTCCGGGTCAATAGGAAGAAACTCGGTATAGTAAGCATTGCGGCGGTCTGCCCGAAGCAGCTGCTCGAACTGTTCTTTGCGCTCTGCCCGGTAGATGGGATATACCATCCCGGTGGGCAGAAGCTGTACGGTGTCCTCCCGCAGCTCGGTGATCTGATAGGCGTCATCCTCGATATACACGGTATCGCCCACGGCATAGACCGGGGCGGCTGGGTCATAGGAGGTTCTTTGCGGAATTGGGCGGCGAACTGCGTCATATTCCTCATCGGAAATGGAAACTTCGGAAGTCTGCTCTGTCTCGGCATCTGCGATCTGCTCGGCATCTGACATCACCTGTTGGATAAACGGGTCATTGTCCAGTTTTTCCGGGTCTGCCACCTGTCCGTTGACGATCCCTCTTTCCTCCAGAGCTTCCCGGATGGCGATTGGGTCGATGTCGTCAAAACGGTCCTGTTCTTCTTCGGTATAGAACCGGTCCTCCTGAATCAGCTGGGCAAGCCTGCGCTGTACCTTCGGCCAGGGCAGCTGCGTTTCCTCCGGGCTGCCGGCACGGACAACGAACAGGCTGTTGCTGTTACTGCCGCCGTATTCCTGAGCCAGCCATGCGGCGGTATCTTTTTCTCTTGCATGGTCTTTCATATAGCGGACAACAGCGTGTTTACTCTCGATATTGCCGTTCCATGCACAAAGGGCAGTATCAATATCTTCCTGAGAAAGAGGGCGCAGAAGCTCATGGAGCTTTGGATAGGTTTCGTCGATCACTTCCCGGTGCAGACGCTGGCGGAACTCCGGCACATCCGAATAGAGTCGGATCAGCTCCATATCCTTAGAACCAAGAACCGCACGGCGCACAGCGGCATTGCCCTCGATGACAGCATTTTCACGGTCGGAATGACCGCAGGCATTTCGATATGCCACATCCTCAGATATGGCGGCAGTCACCACAGGCTTATACTGCTCAAACTGCTCCCGAAGGGTAGGCTTTGGCGTTTCTTCCTCTATCTCCGGCTGCTGGGCTTGAATGGCATCTTCTTCTGCCAGATCCTTTTCAGCCTGGATCTTGTCATACTGCGCTTGTTCCTGTTCGGTAAGATAGCGGCCTTTCTGGACAAGTGAGGTAATGCGCTTGGCAACCTTTTCCCAGTTCAAGTGAACATCCGGGCAGTCCTGCTTTTTATAGTGCAGTCCTTTCCCATCGTGATCTTCGCCGCTGTGTGTTGCGCCGGACAGGGCATGAGAGCGTCCGCCAATGCCATACTCGTCTTTGAGGAATCTCACTTTTTCCTTATCCGTATGGTTTTCCATGAAGAACGCATAGATACGGCCTTTTCCTCCGGCAAAACTGCTGCCGCCGGTCATGGCGGTGTCGATCTCATCCTCTGTAATGAAATGCTGGACGGTTGGCACTTGGGAAAGGTCCGAAGAAAAAGTCCTGCGGGGCAGGTCAAGGTCTTTCAGGTTCTCCCAGATTTCCCTTGGCCTATGGTAATGAAAGCGCAACAGGTCACGGTCCTGCTGATAGGCAGTCCAGAAGGCAGCGTATTCTTCCTTGAGGGTCTGGCGGAAAGCCGGGTCACTCAGCTGCTCCGTCAGGCGGCGGGTCTCCTCCGGGAAACCATTGCCTTTGATCTCTGACAGGCAGGACAAATATCCGGCTTTTCTGGCGTCCTCACTGAGATCGTGATACAGATGCCAGAGCTTTTCCGAGAGGAGGGAGCGTTCATAGCCTGCCGCTTCTGCAAGCTCCACATTGGAGGCAAACTGGCCGCTCTCCAAAAGCTCCCCGATACGCTCTGCGGCGCTCTCCCAGGAAATGACCTGGGCAGACCTGTCATAACGGACAGACTTCCCGTGGGAAAGATGGATACCATCCTCGGCATACCATGCGCTCACACTGCCAAGGCCATTGCCGCCGTGGTACAGCGTTTTCAGTATCTCGGCAATCTCAGCGGTGGTTTTCTGCTTTTCAAAGGCTGCAACCACACGCTCCCTCTGGCGGTCTGTATTGCCGCCCAAACGCAGCACATGGTCAATATCATTTTGGGCAAAAGAAAAAGCAGAGGATGTATGCGCTACATTCTCTGCTTCATCTATGGATTGGATCTGTTCCGCTTCGGAGAGGAACAGGTTTAGGGTCAGCTGTTGATAAGCTCCGCCATCAGGATCTCCTCTGCCTGGGCTTTGCAGGTGTTCATCAGCCCCACCCACTTCATGGGATCGCTGGCTTTCAGTTCCTCGGTGGCTCCCGCTTCCTTCGCCAGCTGGGGCATCATCTGTTCCAGTCTGCTCTGGGCGGTCTCGTCGATCTCGATGAGGTGCGGGTACAGCTTCTCGCTCAGCAACATCTGGTTGTAGAGGATGGGACGGTGTTCCTTCAGGTAGGTTTTCCTCATCCTGCCGTACTTGCCCAGGGGTTTCTCCGGCTGCTGGCTCAGCTTCAGGTCGGGAATCAGATAGTCTCCGTTCTGGATATAGGTCATGGGATTGTTCATCTTGTTTGCTCCTTTCTTGGTTGGCTTCGCGCTCTGCATTTCGGACGGTAACGCCGATCTGCCGCAGCACCTGCTGGTTGATCTGGCTGACCGCTGTTCCCAGCGCCCCGATGGTGGACGGGGTGTTGAAATCAAAGATCGCCATGAAATCTTCGTGGTCGAAGTAGCGTTCCGGCTCCAGTCCACAGCGGGACATCAAAGCGTAAGTGATGCTGACGGTGGCGGCTGCCTTGAACTGCACTCCGATGTTATACTCATCATATTCCTCCAAAAAGGAACCGTCAACGATATAGAAGAAGTCCTGCTGATGCTCCGTCCAGTATTCCTCAGCCAGTTTTCCGGCTACCTCGGTGAGCTGTCCGGCAAGGTCATCACCGGAAACATCATAGGTGCGCTCCAGCATGACCTGCACGGAATCCAGATGGCGCTCCTCCAGCTGCCACAGCCAGGGAGTGCGGGAATGTTCACGGGTTCCGGTGTCGGAAATATCAAAAACATAGCGCAGGCGGGGCCTGTCCCCGGAATCGTCCACCAGAGCAATTCCCTTGGAGCCGCGCCTTACATACCGGCCCATCTTTTCATTCCACAAATCGTACTCTGCACAGGCGGTAGCGTCCGGGCGCTGGGCGTAGATCAGAATTTGATCATCAAAGGGACATTTGTAATTGTAGCAGGCGGCGCGGAGAAAGCCCGTCCAGCTTTGATAGCTGCCTGTAACGCTCTGCACAGTCTGGTCATATAGCTCTGTGATGAGCTGAAATTTGGTAGGCAAGTTGGCACCTCCTATCTCTCCGGCTCCGCCCGCTTTTTTACTGCAAGCCGGTCATTCTTTTGCTGTTCTTTTTGGGCCTTTTCAAATGGCTTCCGCTGATAGCAATAAATATAAAACTGGTAATCACCTTTAACTGGCGTACAGCGGAGCATATACACATACCGCTTTGTTTTCACCATGAATCCGCAAGAGGGAAGCAACGCACCCTTGATGGCGCAGATATGCTCATACCGGTTGCAGTAGCGGTTCATGCTGTCGAAGTCCCGCAGCGGGGAGTCCGGCTGCTCCCGCAGCCAGTTTATGGTACGGTCAATATCGGCCTTAAACTCCAGCGTATTCAGCGCGTCTTGCTGGTGGGGCCACCATGTTGTGTAAAACTGCTTGCCGCTGCCAAAATCACCCCGCAGGTGACCCACGCAACCTACGGTCTTGTCCTGTTCCTCACTGCGGGAGAAATAGAGAGCGTGCAGCGCAGGCTCATTGACGCTGTAAAAGTCAATGACATCTTTCTCACTGGCGGGATATTTCTCCTGAAATTCCGCAAGGGTACGGCATCCGCCATCTTGAAAGGAAAGGCTGCCGCTCTCCAGCGGAATCCACCCATCAATGGGAAGCTGGAACGGCTCGCGGGTGAGAACGGTGCCATAGAAGTTGACCATGAGACCTCGGGCCAACTCCCTCGGTTCCCCCCAATCCTCATCCCCGTGGCGCAGCTCGTAGCGATATACATCCTCCGGCACGGTGGTTCGGTCAATGCGGCATTCCGTAAACAATGCCGGTCGGTCAAAAATCGCGACCTCCTGATAGTTCTGCTTGCTGGCGTCATACTGGCTCACCGTGCTTCACCTCGTTCTTTCTGATTTT
>ENA-OZWS01000174-OZWS01000174.1-human-gut-metagenome-genome-assembly--contig:-NODE-174-length-12912-cov-3.498017_pt1 | contig 12912 bp, 10 predicted proteins | sample MGYA00244848_ERZ654082 | MGnify/ENA primary metagenome ERZ654082 (study PRJEB26926, sample SAMN06165035) | human gut metagenome | biome: ENVO:00009003; feature: ENVO:2100002; material: ENVO:00002003... | reverse complement strand
ATACGAGATCATGCCTAGTCTCGTGGGCTCGGAGATGTGTATAAGAGACAGCGGTCAGATCGGGAATCAGATAATCCCCCTGCATCGTATAGGTCAGTTCCATATTCGTTGCTCCTTTCCTTGTTTTCTGTTCGGTTCTTATGATACGCAGAAGGATCGGTCTGCGCAAATGTGCGAATCTTCCGCTTTTCCTCCTTCTCCATCTCCTTGACGGTTTCGCCCATTTCCCGGATGACCATCTCAGAAATATCGCTGACTGCGGCACCGAGCACGGAGATAACCTCCACGGTGTTGAAGTCAAAGAGATGGCTGAAATCCTCCCGGTCAAAATACTGCCTCGGCTCATACCCCGCACGGGAGAGCGCCATAAAAGCGACGCTGCTCTTCAGCGTGGTTTTCAGCCACGATTCAAGGCTTGTGTCGTCCAGCTCCTCCAGAAAGCTGCCGGCTTTGACAGCGTTCAGCTCCATGAGATAATCTGAAAGATTATCCTCCACGGCATAACCGGAAATATCTATGAGAAGGTGCGGGAAATCTCGCGGCTCCTCCACATCACCGAAGCTGGCCTGAAGGCTTTCCGATACCGCATATTCGTACTCCGGCTTCATCTGCCAAAGGGTGATGTTCCTTCCGGCACGGCTGTTGGTGTTGGAGATATCAAAGACGTGTCTCAGCTTGTAGGGAACATCTCTGTCGATCAGCAGCGCGATGCCTTTCGTGCCCTTGTTTACCCATCTGCCGAGTTTATTCCATGTGTCGATTTCCGCACACGCCGTTGCATCTGGTTTCTGCGCATGGATGAGCAGCTGCTCCTTAAAGCTGTACTTGTAGTTGTTTGCCGCCGTAATCAGAAAATCGGTATATCGGTCGGCATTGGAGGCGATATCCCTGGCAGTCTGGGACGCCATCTCCAAAATGATTCTGTATTTGCTCGGCATGGGAACTCCCTCCTTATCTTACTTTGATCGTGACCTCAACGGTCTGCGCATTCTCTCCGAGGATCGATGCAAATAGAAGCCCGGTTCTGGCGTTGGACACCTTCGTCACAAGCTCATTCAGCCGGTAGACGGTGGTATTGATCTCTTTCTGGTTATCTGCGTAATAGTAGCCCGTTTCATCGCTGCAAATAGGAAAGCCATCCTGTCGCAAGGCGCTGATCTTGCGGCGAATATTTCGTCCGTCAAGCAGAAACAGCTTTTCAAGCTCCTTGCTGTGGATGGCATTTTCTTTGCCAATATGATTTTTACGGAGATACTCGCAGATGGCTTTCTTCTTATCCATAGCTTCTCCTTATCTCGCAGGTTCGTGTTCTTTTCTCTTTGGGGACACTGTCTGAGGCTTTCTGTGGGGATCGTCCTCAACAGAAAATCCCTTGGGCAGCGTATCCAGGTCGTTCAGAAACGCACGGGAAATGGTCTTGCCGTTCTGGTCTCGGTAGAGAACGACGCACAGCGGCACACCGCAGTCCAGCTGATTTTTTAGATCGGTCAGAAAAGCTGTCTCATCCATATATTCGGTGTGTTCGACCACCTTGCCACGAAAGTCCAAATAATCGATTCGCGCTACGGGATTAACCTGCTTTTTCATATCAGTGTGTTGCGCAACAGCCCATTCCGGCAGCTGTGTAAGGTCATTGAAGGAAAGCTCCGAAAGCACTGTATAATTCATCTCCCGCAGCGAATCGAACTGCCGCATACCCAGAATCTTTCCGTCCAAATAAACCCCAATATGGCAATCCTCCAGATTCGCGTAAACCCGCAATGTATGTCCTCTTTCCAGCGTTTTGTGACCCAAGTCAACCTTGCGCAAGTCAGAGAAATTTGCTTTGCACCCAAATTCCCGCATACAGTAACTGTTTAGAAGCTCTCCAGCCTCCAAGAACTGTTCCAATCGATCCAGAGTAAGATAGCTGCAGCCAATAGCTGCGGGCTTGTCGCTTCTCATGCGGATTATGGTATCTTCATAGCCGTCCATACCTGGCCTCAGTAGGAAACGATTGCTGACCTCGCGAATCATTTGAAAGGCCTCAGTAGCATCCCAGCAAGCGGCATTCACCGCCCGTATCGTTTCTTTATTAAAAACACAGATTTCAACCAGCGACTGCGTAGTATCGTAGTGCACCCATTGAATCTTGCCGTCGTTCAGGTCTGGATAAAACACATCTATCTCTTTGCTCGTATCAACGCTCAAATACTTTTTCTCCTTCCCGCGGTGGTTCATCGTGCCTCACCTCGCTCTCTCTGCCGGGCTGGAAAGCTCCAGCCATACACCTTCCCGATCTCATCGCCAAGCCTGCGGGTGACACGGACAATGTCTGCCCTGGTGGCTGTGCCGTTGTAGATTTTTTCTTTGAGCCGGTCTTTCTGCGCCTGGGAAACATTGTCCTTATATACCCGATAGAGATAATGGTTTGTGCCGTCATGGTGGGTGTCATCGCACCGGAAATCTCCGTTTCGGTCCACATACCATGTGGTATAGTCATAGTTGGAATAAAGGCAGTCGCGGATATTGCCGCTTGGGATTTCCTTATATCCCATGCGCCTGCCATTCCAAAGCCCCAGATCGGCAACAACCAGAATGGGCTGGGAAAGTTGAATGTCCAGATTGAGCCGTTCGTCCTCAAGGTAGTGCCCGTTTTCCTCATACATCATGGCGACGCGCTCGTCATCGGAAAGCGTCGGATATTCTTCCTCCATCCAATCTTTCCACTCCTCATAGTCAAGGTCGGCATTGGACCAGATGCGATAATCTTCCTTACTCATCGTGCATCACCTCTGTCCTTCGGCATCACAGGTTTTCCGTCTGCATCGTAATTTCTAGGGTCTGCGGCGGGCACCTGAAAGCCGAACATAGAGCCGGCCTTCATGGCTTCTTCCTGCGCCTTGCTGACGCCGAGCTTTGCATTATACTCATTCGCGATGCTCCGGGCTTCGTCCTTGTCGGTAACGGGAATGTCCGTCTTGAAGTAGCCCTTTTCACCGCGCTTGATGATAATGATTTCGTCGCTGCCGGAAAGAACGCTGTAGCACTGCTCGGGCAGGTTGTCCCGAATCGGCTCGCAGGTATGGCCGCCGTATTCCATGCGCTCGGCAAACTCGCAAATGTGATAGAGGTTGCTCCCGATCTCCACATGGTAATCGTCGATATACCGGCAGGTGCGGATCTGGTCTTCATTCCACGAATAGTGGATTTTCACCTTGCCACCATCCGGAATGCGAAACAGCTCCTTGTAATGGCTGTCAATAAAACGGATTCCTTTCTCTGCGTCCTTCAGGTGCTGATCGAGCCAATCCCGGCGATAGCAATAGCAGTATAGGTTGTATTCGCCCCTGTCCGGGTTCAGGCGCAGAAGGTAGGCATACTTTTCGGTATCCACACGAACGCCATAGTAGCCCGGCTCCTCCTGCATCCGGCTTTGGGGTGTGCAATAGCAGTACTTGGCAAGCGCCCTGCGGTTATGAAGAATGTCGCCTTCCTCACGCAGAGAGTTGATTACCTCGTCAAACTCCGCCTTAAACTCGTCGGTTTTCAGCTCTTCCCGGAAGTCAAACCAACTGCTGAAAAAGCCGTTGCCGTCCGTGTCCATATCAGCCCGGAGGTGGCCGATCAGTCCGGTTTGCATGGAAATTTGCGTGCTCTGACGGAAGGTATATTTGTCCTCCGCCTCGATCATTGCTCTTTTTTCATACTCGATCATCTTGCGTCACCTCTTTCTTTAGTCGGTTTCTTTTCCTGCGCGTGCATCTCTTTCGCTTTCTCCAAGCCCTTCTGCGCCCATTCGGGAAGGCGCTTTTCCTCCATGACACCGAGAAAATCCGTGCGATAAAAGGAGGTCTTTCTCCCGTCGTACAGAGAAATGCAGTAGCAGGTACGGCCTCGCGCATTTGCCTGCGCACCAAAGCCGCCGGTACACAACATAAGCTGGTGATTGGCATGGCGGAACTCAGGCCGGAGGATGCTGCCCTTGACGACAACCACCTTGTTCTCGATGGAATCCTCATAGGAAATGGGCTTACAACTATTTGTTGTGAGTTCCTCATTCGTGCCGACCTCCTGACAGGCTCTCTCGTTTTCCTGAATAATCTCCTCGGTTGCATCCGCTACGCGCTGTCCGAACACCTTTGCAATCTCCGCAAAATCGTCGCTGACCAGCACCCCGGAATAGCGCTCAAAAATAGCGTTGGTCTCTACAAAGCAGCACATATACCGTTCATCCTTGTCGGCGTTGGGATTCTCGCCCAGAGCAATATCCTTGTGCCCGATATACATGGAATACTTTACGGAGTAATCTCCAATTTTTCTTGTCTCTTCCATAGCGTCTCCTTTTATAAGCGGGGCGGCATCCGTAAAAAGATACCGCCCCTTGCCGTGTTACTTTCTGTTCTTCAGGCGAAGAACGATCAGCCCTGCGATGATAAACACCACAAGACCGATGCCGATGATAACCTTAGCGCTCATGCTTGCCTGCCTCCTTCTTTTTTTGGAAGGTAAAGAAAGCCGCCGCACCTGCACCGATTGCGGAGATACCGGCCAGTGCTGCCCAAAGAGGCATATTGGTGGTATCTCCGGTCTTGGGGATATCCGTAACAGGCTTGAGCTTGTTATGGAACTTGGCAACGACCGTCTTTCCTTCGTGAACGGTTACGGTGACATTTGCGGGAAGCTCATACTTCTCGTTGGCTTTGTTGGACACCTCGGAGATCACATAATCGCCGATGCGCAGCCCCTCGATGTGGATCTGACCCTTCTCATCGGTCACAAAGTCCTTGCTGAAGGCATTGCCGGTGATATCCGAGCCCTCCACACGGAAGGTAAAGCCCTTCAGCACGCCGTCATCCGAAGTCTTTTCAATGCGAATGCCTCCGGTCTGTGCTTGGTTGACAAAGCCCTTTCCGGCCTCATTTTCCACGACGACGGTTTTACCATCTTCCTTAATGGAGAAGCTATAGGTTTTCTCATCAAGGAAGAAGCCCTTGGGGGCCTCGGTTTCCTTCAGCGTGTAATCGCCGTAGGGCAGATCATCCAGCTTGTAGACGCCGTCGGACAGCTCCTCCATCTGGCCCACTAGCTTTCCGTCACGGTACACCTCAAAGACTGCACCGTTCAGGTGATGATCGGGATAGTCTTTATCCACCTTGGTCAGCTGAACGCTGCCGCGAATGAGCTTGTTGGTGATCTCGATCTCGATCACAGCGCCGTTCTGATCCACCTTTACAGCATAGTGGGCCTCATCCATCACATAGCCCTCCGGCGCGGCGATTTCACGGACCACATACTCGCCATAGGGGATACCTGTAAAGGAGAAGCTGCCATCCTCTGCGGAAACGGTGGTCAGGATAGGCTCTGTGCCGTCAGTAAGGAACAGACCGATGGTAGCTCCGGCCAGTGCCTTGCCGTCCTCGTCCTTCTTCATGCCGTGGATTTCTCCGTAAATCATCTCGTTGGTAATGCTCTTTCCGTCATTGACGGCAAGCTCCACAACGGGAATTTCCTGACCGGCATAGGCGAAGGTCACAGGGTACTTCTCATCGGAGAGAATGTAGTGGCTGTCGGTGCTGATTTCCTTGACATAGTAGCTGCCGAAGGGAACATCGCTCTTGAGCACAGCCTTTCCGTTTTCATCAAGGGACATGATCTCGATGAGACCGTCCACAGGAATGACGGAGCCGTCTGCTGCGGTAAGCTCCTCGGCGGCATAGAAGCCGAAGGTCACAGCGGAAAGCTCGTTATTCATACCGATACCGAACTGCTTGTTCTGCTCCAGCACCTTGGAAAGAGAAATCCACGCCTTCTGTCTGTCATTGCAGAAACTGGAAGCGGTTTCGGTGATCTCAATCTCCTGCCCGGCATAGACAAGCTCTGCGGTATGGGCGTCCTTGTTAATGACCATGCCGTCGGGGGCTTTCATCTCGGTGATTTCGTATTTTCCCAGATACAGCGGCTTGCTCTCCGCCGTGCCATCTGCGCCGGTGGTCACCGTATCCACCACCTCGCCGGCGCTGCAGCGCAGCGTACCATCCGGGGTGTAGATGTCCTCCGTTGCCTTGATCTCATAGGTTGCTCCCGCAAGTCCCTGCACCGTATAGACCGGCTGATAGACCCCGTCCGCCGCCGTAACAGAGGCAAACACCTCACCGGTTTTGGAAATCTTGATGATGCCCTTCTGCGCGTAATTGCCCAGCTTCACTGCAACGATTGTCACGCCGCTTTCCTCGGTGGAATTCTCTTCGGTCACATCGAACTTGACCGCCTCATGACTGAGCACATAGCCGTAAGGAGCGGAGACCTCCTTGAGGGAGTAGCCCTTGCCAAACTCCAGCTTCTCCGGCGTGATGAGCATGCCGTCGTCATTGGTGTAGAAGGTGTCGATGGTGGTAACCTCCGGATAGGTAAAGGTCATTTCTACCTTGGAGCCATCCGGACGAAAGATCTGGAAGCCCGCACCCGCATAGGGAATGGGATTGCCGGTCTCCGCATCCAACTTGATGACCTTAATGAAGGACTCGAAGTTAGCGTTGTTGATGAGGTAGCGATAGGTCTCGCCGTCCTTGGCAATGAACACATCAAAGTCGCTCATCAGCTCATGGCCCTCCCAGCCGGAGACCTGATGCACGGTATACACGCCGTAGGGCAGGTCCTTGCTCTGGGCAAAGCCGTTTTCATCGCAGGTCAGATAGTCCCGCTCCGTATCCTTTGCCGCCTCATAGCTGCCGGCAGATTTCAGATAGATGGCAAAAATCGCGCCTTCTTCGGGCGTTTCAATTTGTGTGTCGCCGTTATCCGAGTGCTTGATGATGGCGATATTGCCCTTCTGCACCTGCTCGGTTACAGCCACAGCAGGTGCAGCGTTCAGCTCAACGGTGTAATTGGCCGCCTCTGCACCGACAGGATAAACGGTGCTGTCCAGCAGATAGCCCTCGGAGGGACTGATCTCACGAATCGTCCAGTCGTCGCCGCAGACATAATAGCCGGTGGTGAACTGGCCGTTCTCGTCGGTGTAGTAAGTATCCACAAGCTGATCGCCCTTATAAATGCCGTAGGCAGCACCGGCAAGAGAAGCATCACCCTGCGCCGTTCCGGTCTCGCGGTCGCTCTTGGTGACGGTGACATTGAACTTCTTGAGGATGTTGGAAATGCTCTTATTGGTTACACTGTTCCATTCCACTGCGGCACTTTGGCTGTCGGGAACCACATAGCGAATGGCGGCGTCCATCTCCTCCAGCGTGTAGCCGGTGCCGATAAGCACATCCTTGAAAGTCGCAACACCGTTTTCACCGGTAACAGCAAATTCATCCACGGGCAGACCGCTGAGGGAGGTTCCAAAAAGGTGGAACTTCACACCCTGGTTCAGTCCGTCCTCGGAGGTCTTGGTCACGGTCAGATCACCGCGGCGGAGTACATTGTTGAAGGAAACCGTCGCCGTCTGTCCGGCAAGCACGGTAACACGGTGGCTTTCCTGGGGTACATACTTGTCATAACTCTGCTCAGTGACGGTATAGACACCGGGCATCAGATTATCGATGCGAATTTCACCGTTTCGGTCGGTGGTAACGGTCTGATTGATGCCCTCACCGGTGATGGTGAAGGCAATGCCGTCCACCTTGCCGTCCTCGCTGGTCTTGATGATTTTGGTGCTGCCGTAACTGACCTTCAGATTCAGAAAGGCTGTGACCGGGTCGCTGACCGTAGCGCTGTAGGTAACAACATCCTGCATGGTGCCGTCCGGACCATAGTGGCCATCGCTCCACACCACGACGCCCTTACGCAGCGCCTCCTTTTCGGCAGTGACCCGGAGCGTAGCATTAGGGGCATTCTGAGTTGAGATCGTCAGCACATTCCCCTGAACAGAGAAGGACACGCCTGTTTGGTTAGCAGAGAAACGGTAATTGCCCAGGACGCCGTTGGTATCTGTCAGCGTGGCCGAATAGCAGCTGCCGTCCCAGTTCAGCTCGACAGTCTGTGCCTTGCCGGTACTTCTGGCCATGAAGCTGGGAACGATGGTATGCTTCTGCACGCTGTCCTCAATGCTGTCATAATAAGCGGAAAAGCGGCTGTACAGCGGGTGGCTGGTACGGTAAACGGATTTCACTGCGTCGGCACTGCCGGGGTCCACATGGTTGAAGTTGGCATCCCGCTCTCCAACGACCGTTTCCCACACTAACGCCTGGGTGGCCATCATGTGTGCCAGTTTGTCGGCATCCGCATCATTCTGCGATCTCCACGAGGTGGAAAGATTGCCCTGATAACCGTACTGCATGATCCGGCCCAGCAGGGTTTTGATGGTGTCAGCGTCGATGGTGCTGTTGCAGTCGGACGGGTAGTTCTTCCAATAATCCTCGCCATGGCGGGAATATGTCTTGCCCAGCAAGCGGGGCACGCCCGGCTCAATGCAGTAGCAGGCCTGTCCATCGAAGGAGCCGATGGTGTGCAGCGTGGTCATCCAGGTTGCCTCGCCGGAGGTCCAGCCATTCATGTAGTGACGCTCATCGTGACCCCATGTGCCGCTGTAATCCAGATTGGCGTCCCCGTCTCTGGGGAAGCCTACGGAATAGGACTCAGCGGTTTCTCCGGCAGTCGAGGCAGCAAAGGCCGTAGTCGTGCCGATGCCCATGAGCGCGGTGAATGTCATCAGAACCACAAGCAGTCCCGATATTCCCCGTCTGAAAATGCTTGTTTTCATATTAGTTTCATTCCTCCTGAAATTGAATTTTGGCATGAAAAAGCGCCGTATTTCTACGACGCTTCTCAATGTGGTATAAAGTTTTATGCGTACCCGATATAAATCAGGTAACTGCCTGTGCCGATGCATTCGTACCAAATACAGATATCCGTGATACTCTCGTCCTCGGCATATCGCTTCAAGCGCGAGTTAATGTCTCGCTCCAGATAGATGCAGCCCTGCTCTGCGGAAATCGGATTGTCCCAGCAATCGGTTGCCGAGCTATCCAAGGTCAGCCCCAAGCTCACCGCCGTGCTTTTTGCGTAGGAAATCCAGCAGTCGATATCAAATGTGGGCTCGGGCTTCGGAGTCGGTTCCGGCTCGGTTATCGCAGGAACGGACGGTTCCTCTTTCGGACTTTCTGCTTTCTCCGGCTTCTCCGGAAGCGCGGGTGCCTGCCGGCCTTCCTCCGGTGTCGGCGCATTCGATTCTGTGGGTGCGCTTACCGGCTCAGAAGAAAAGCTCGGGCTGCTATCGTGCTTGTCCTCATTTGGTATGCAAGTTGCTGGATCGGCGGCTTCTGTCGGGGCTTCTGTGGGAGCGTTTGGTTCTGTGGATACCGGCTCAAAGAAAGCAGGCGTTTCTTCCTGTGGCGTTGGAGCTTTCGGTGTTTTTCCTGCTGTTTGCCCTTGCAATGGCTCTGCGGCGCATCCGGAAAGCAATACGGAAAGCAGGAGCGCGCACAACATGAGATTCTTTTTCATGGGATGACCTCCAATAACTGTTTTTTCTCATATTGTACGAATGCACTTGGTTTTCTTCAATTGTGCCGCCTGTATATTTTCCTTTTGAGCTGGTATTGCCGGTAAATGAGGGGGAGAGTGTGAGAGGGGGAACGGCGCTGACGCAGCGTCAAAAGGGTAGACTGCTCCCTTGGCAAAGAACCTATCTTGCGTCATTCCGACTTTTCTGCCTTTCCTGATACCGGTGATAATATTCCAGCGCTTTCAGAATATACTCACCGGTTTTTTCGTAGGGAACGCTGGCAGGGATAAACCTTCTGGCCTCGGCGTACTTGATGTTGATTTTCTCCCGCTGGTTCGGCTTTTCCTCGCTCATGATCGACTCGATGACCTCGTTATTCAGCTTTCCGTCCTGGGAGAACCGCTTCAGCTTAATAGCCTGGGCAAGGGACGGCGTGGCATCTGCGTAGGCGATTTGCTCCAGCAGGGCGCGCTGTTCCTCTTTTTGCAGGTACGAAAGCTCCACCGCCGGTCTGAACGCAATGCGCCCCTCGTCAACCAAATCCAGAAGTTCCGGAATGAGCTCCGTGAGGCGGATATAGCGTCGCACCTGATCTTGACTTTCACCTACTTCTTTCCCTAACAACTCTCTTGATGTGGACTTCTGTGCCACTGGCACAGAAGTTAAATCTGTACGCTGTCCCTGTCGGTTCATGGCTTCAAGTCTCATCTTGTACGAAAAAGCTTTTTCACTGGGCAGTATCACAGAGCGCTGCAGGTTCGATTCCACCATCAGGATGATGGCCTCGTCTCGGGTCAGCTCCCGCACCTCGGCCTTCACGGTATCAAACCCGGCAAGCTCACAGGCCTTCTTTCTGCGATGCCCCGACACGATTTCGTACCGCCCATCTTCCTTTGGTCGGAGGGTGACAGGGGTGATGATTCCGCGCTCCTTGATGCTCTGAACAAGCTGATCCATGTCCTCGTCCAGCTTCACCTTAAAGGGGTGCTCGGGAAAATCGTCAATCTCCGAAAGGGGAATATCATAAATGCGCGGGAGTTTATTTTCCTTTCGCTCCGCGTCATTCATGAAAAGCTCATCGTACCCGGTCAGGCCCAGATCGATTTTTTGCACGCTCTTCAAGCTCTGTCACCTCCTTTGTGAGTGCCTCATACGCTGCTGCGACCTTGCCGTTCCTGTCGTGAGAGAAGATGCTCTCTCCGGAAAGACTGCACTCCGCAGCTCTTACCGAAAAGGGAATCTCGGAACGGAACACGCGGATGTTTTCTCCCACGGTGGAACGAAGCGAGGAAATAATCGCCTTGGCGTTGTTGGTGCGGTTATCCACCATCGTCAGCAAAATGCCGTCAATCTTCAATCTCGGATTGATCTGCCGCTTGATCTTTGAAATGGAACGCAGAAGCAGGTTAAGACCTTTGGTTGACAGGAAGTTCGGCTGAGACGGGATAATCACACTGTCTGCCGCAACCAGCGCGTTGACCGTCATCATGCCCAGAGAGGGCATACAGTCAATCAGAATGTAGTCGTAGCTTTTTCTCATGCCGTCGATGGCGTTCTTCAGAACATACTCACGGCTCATGACATTGAACAGACCTGTTTCCATACCGGAGAGCTCAATGTTCGAGGGAAGCAAATCCACACCTTCCTGGTGCCGGATAATTGCACCCTCCGCAAGCGGCTCATCATCAATGACCGACTGCATAAGGGACGACAGCGATACATCCAGCTCGTCGGGGTTCTTTATGCCGAGGCTCACCGTTAAGCTGCCCTGCGGGTCAGCATCCACCAGCAAGACCCGTTTCCCGGAGCTTGCAAGTCCCACGCCGAGATTGACTGTGGTCGTTGTTTTGCCGACACCGCCCTTCTGATTTGTGATGGCGATCACCTTACAGTTTTCCATGGGGTTTTCCTCCTTTCTCTTTATTTGAATCATTTCTGATCCACGAAAGCCTCAAAATACCTTTTGGGGCTTTCGTCGCTGCATTTCATTTTTCCTCGAACCCAAAATGCAGAAAAGGAAATCAACAGGCGTTCGGCTGCTGACCGAACTCATAGGAATCTCACCTCTGCCGGGTACTCCGCCAGCCCCATAGGGAAGTATCATTGTCCCTGAATCGTTTCATCGCCTTATCCGTAGCAAGCGGATATTTCAGAATGGTTCGGAATCGCTACCAACCTTGCTTTCCGTGATAACCCTTATGGGCAGGAAGTTCGTGGCGCACCTTCATCCGGCTGGGGCCTTCGCCCCCGATCAGGAATGTACCTGTTGAATGTCTATTCGATTTTCAAGGTTCGTGAGGGCGTTTATTTTGCCCCTCACTTGGTAGGCAACGAAAACGGTCAAAAATTAACCCCCTCAAAAAATTTTTTCGATTTTTTTGAAAAACGCAGATTTGCGAGTCCGCACTTGATTCTGCGATAATAAAAAAGCACCCTTGACGGGTGCAAAGTACCTGTAATGGATGCAAACAGATGCTCATTCCAAAGTGCCAAAATATGCTCCAAAGTGTCAATTTGACACTTTGGAATTCGTAGCTTGATACTTTGTGGCACAATTTTGCCTGCGTAGCCAATGGGCTGATGGCTAAAACAAAAAAGGACGAGCCACCCGATATGGATAGCTCGTCCTTACCTCATTTTGATTGTAGGCTGTCTAAGTACTTCCAGCGTCGATAGTTTTGTAGACTGCTGATGTGCCACTCGCTCTTTCGGGGTATCGTCCTGAATGCGTTTGAACAGAAAAAATCAATCAGGTATATCTTGGGGATCATATTCATCGCCCTGATGGAAAAATACTTCACCTTGCCTTTGTTGCACCAGCGGTTAATTATCGGAATAGCATATCCCGTGATCTCACTGACCTTTTTAACTTCAAGAACATCTGGGTATTCTTTGAGGAGGAATCGATAATACTCATGCAAATCTTCGCCGTCGATTTTAATTTCCGACGAATAATGTTGCCGAACCGTTCTTCCGCTTTCTTTGTACCATCCCTCCGGTACAGCGTAGAACTCGGGATGGTTCTCCCGATCTTCTATGAAAGCCATCAGATCTTCTTTCCTGATTTTGTAGCACCGGGTTTTCTTCCCCGAATAAATGCACGGCAGCTTTCCGCTTTTCAGATAATAGAGTGCTGTTCGTTTGCTGCAATGGCAAAGCAAGCGCACCTGTTCCTTAGCCAGAATATCCGGCACTTTCGACCAATCAATGTCATTGATTTTCATAACATACACCTCTGTCATTTGTTCGGCGGAAGACACCTGTGTATGCTATGCTGTTCTAACATCGTTCTAACATTTCTAACGCGAATTCTAACAAAACTGCCAAAATCGGCTCATTTTTGGCTTTCATTCGAACCCCCTGAAAAATCAAGCTTTTTTCAAGGGTGAATGCCAAAACACCTTGATACAGCTATGGTTTTGGGCGGACAAAACAGCCTGAAAGCGATACGAAAAAACCACAAAAGTCATAATGCTGTCTCTTATACA
>ENA-OZWS01000070-OZWS01000070.1-human-gut-metagenome-genome-assembly--contig:-NODE-70-length-21162-cov-79.328801_pt1 | contig 21162 bp, 16 predicted proteins | sample MGYA00244848_ERZ654082 | MGnify/ENA primary metagenome ERZ654082 (study PRJEB26926, sample SAMN06165035) | human gut metagenome | biome: ENVO:00009003; feature: ENVO:2100002; material: ENVO:00002003... | reverse complement strand
CGAGATCATGCCTAGTCTCGTGGGCTCGGAGATGTGTATAAGAGACAGATTAATAATTATCCTGAACTTATTGGTATTCTTTCTGATTTAGTTTGTAATTGTGTTAAGAATATATTCGCTAATATTAATAATTATCCTGCTCTTGTTACTTGTATTAATAATGCTGTAAATAGTAGAGTTGATTATATTTTCAATAATATTGATAGATTTCCTATTCTTAAGAATCTTATTGAAACTAAAGTAGAAGCTAGAGTTACTTATATATTTGAACATATTAATAATTTTACTGAACTACTTAATGTTATTAAAGGTAATATAGAAAATATCTTTGATAATATTGATAATCATCCTAATCTTAAAGTTGTTATTGAGAATAAGGTTGAATCTACAGTTGAATATATACTTAATAATATAGATAATTATCCTATTATTAAAGAGAAGATTATTCAATTCTGTAATGAAGTTATTGAAGCTAAACGTGGTGTAGCAAATGGTATTGCTAGTCTTGATGGAAATGGTAAAGTTCCAGCAAGTCAATTACCTAGTTATGTCGATGATGTTCTTGAAGGATATTATGTTGATGAAACTCATTTTGTTGAGAAATATATAGAAAATGCTCCTGTATATTATACTCCTGAAAAAGGTAAGATTTATGTTGATATAAGTGAAAGTACTGATTATAGTGGTAAGACTTATCGTTGGTCTGGAACTAAATATTCAGTTATATCTGAAACTTTAGCTTTAGGTGAAGTTACAGGTACTGCTTATGATGGCGGTAAAGGTAAGAAAACTACTGATATTGTTAATAGTTTATCTAGTGAATTTATTATTAGACTAGATAGAGTTGACCAAACAACAGAAGGACTTAAAATTATATATAGTAAATCTGTTAAAAGTAATAATACAAATTTATATATTGATAAAACTCCTTTTGGTCTTGTTTTAAATAATGCTAGTAAAACTGCTAATGGTAGTATGTCATCTGCTGATAAAGTTAAACTTGATGAAACTTTACCTAATCGAATTACTGAACTTAGTAATAATGTTTATACTAAAGAAGAAATTAATAATAAGTTTGACAATGTACCAACAGTAGAAAATACTTATACTAAAGCAGAAGTTGATAAAGCTATTGCTGATGCTATTAAAGCTTTAATTCCTGCTGGTTATGAACTTGTTATTAAAAAGAAAACAACTTAATATTAATTATGGTGGTACTGAATAAGTGCCACCATTTAAAGTTTATAAAGTTATGCAAGATATTAATCAACAATTATATGAAAGAAAAGATACTCCTGAAGGATTTATTCCTGTTCATGGTGTAGTTATAACTGTTCCTACTCCAATATATATTGATGGGCAAAAAAATTTTACTTGTGATAAAACTTTTGATGAAGTAAAAGAAATATTATTAAAAGGCGGAAGTCTTATTGGTATTGATAATAATGGTGATAGAATTAATTTTAATAGAATTAATATAGGTAAAAATAGCATTAATGCTACGATTACTTATTTTTCTCCTAATGGTGGTGGAATTAATAAAATTGATTTAAGTTGGGTTAAAGATTTAACTAGAGTTGGAGGTAAAGAAACAAAAAGTATTAATACTTTTATAGCTATAAATAGTAATCAAATCATTCAATCATATAATATTAATACTATTATTATGTTATTAACTAATAATGGTACTCCTACGAAAGTATTAAATGCTATAAATACTACATTTACTAATTTTGATGGATTTGTCGCTGCTATTGGTAAACCTAATTCTGTATTTTATAATAATACCTACGGTAAATTTTATATTAGATATACTGGTGATACTATAATTATACAATGGAGTAATAGTAATACAATAAATCATGTAGCTTTACATAATGATGGTAATTATACTTATAATACTATTCAAATAGTTGACCAAACTCTTTATAGATTATCTGATCTTACTATTGAACCAATAGTTAATCCTAAAATATGGGTTGGTACTGCTATTCAATATGCAGCTATTGCACAAAAAGATAATAATACTACTTATATAGTTAAATCGGATGCTTAAATTATGGCTATATATCAAGGAAATATTGGAATACATGATATTAAACTTGGTAGTATAGATGTATTTGAAATATATCAAGGTTCTAAACTTGTTTATCCAGAGAATACTGAAATTACTATTACGTTTAAATTAAATGTTTCCGGAGTTGTTACTATTAATGGTTATACTCCTGTTATAAGTGAAAATAATACTAAATTTGTATTTACTATTCCTGTTAAGACTGATTATACTGCTAATATTACTGCTGAACATTATAAATCTCAAACTATTAGTGGTAGCAGTGGTTATTTGCCTATAACTCATAATGTAGAATTAGAATGGGAACAAAGATTTATTTCTTATACTGTTACTTTTCCTACTGATGGAGTTAAAGTTTTATTTGATGGAATAGAAAAAGGAGTTATAACTAATGGTAAGTTAGTTGTATTAATTGATGATACAGAAGCTAAAGATAGTTATACTGTTACGTTTAAAGGTAGTAAAGCTAGTATATATGATACTAGTACATTAACAGTAGTTGATAGTAGTATTACTAATACTGGTGGTGTTTATGATTTAAAACTTCCGACTAGTTCTGTTAAGACTGGATATAAGAGAACTGATTATGCATCCTCCACGGGGAGTATAACCAAGGGTTCTACTTATGCTGGAACTTGGATTGAAACTGTTGTTAGTCTTACTGCTAGCTTTACTAGTTCTACTACTTTAGGTAGTATAAGTAATAATGTATTAACTATACCTAATAATGAATCTACTAATACTAAAAATGGTACTTTAACTGTTATATTTACTTTAGAAAATAAACAAACTAAAGAAGTTAGTGCTGCTTTAAATCAAGCTGCTGGAGCTAAAGTTTATACCGATTGGGTACTAGATTTACAAACTGATGGAACTAGTGTTGAAGCTAAAGGTGGTACTAGAACAGTTACAGCTAATATTGCTCGTAGAACTTATAAATGGAATAACACTGGTACTGTTTATAGTGAAACTGCTACTCCTACTCTTAGTATTAGTGGTAGTGCTAGTCTTAGTGGAAATCAAATAAAATTTACATCAAACGAAAGCGTTTCAGCCCGTTCAGCGACACTTACAGCTAGTTATGTAGGATTGTCCAAAACGGTTACGATAACGCAGCAGGCAGGCGCAAAAGTGTATTCAGCGTGGTCTGCTTGGGCTGTTTCTATCTCGGCAAGCACGCAAACGATAGCTGCAAGTGGTGGTTCATCTACGATAACTACTAGTGCTAGTCGTTCTCGTACTTGGACTTGGAATGGAGTTGGTACTACACATACTGATACTGAAACTGCTACACCTACACTTAGTGGTAGTGCTGGTGGATTTACTTTAAGTGGTAAAACTGTTACTGCTAGTAACAATACTACAACAAATAGTCGTAGTATAACTATTACTGCTACTAGCGATAGTGTTTCTAAATCTATTACTATAACACAATCTGCTGGAGCTAAAGTTTATGGAAGTTGGTCTAGTTGGACTATTAATATTAGTGCTGATAAAACTAGTATTGGTGCAACAGGTGGAACAGCTACTATATCAACTAGTGCTAGTAGAACTAGAAGTTATACATGGAATGGTGTTGCCGGTTCTGGTGGTACAGAAACTGGAAATGGAAGTCCTGCATTAAGTAAAGTTAGTGGTACAGGTGATTGGGTTAGTCCTAAAGTTACTTATGGAAATAATACTAGTACAAGTGGTAAATCAACTGTTATTCGTGCTACTATTGATTCAATTACTAAAGATATAACTATTAGTCAATCTGCTGGAGCTAAACAATATAGTGTTTGGTCTGCATGGACAGTTAATATTTCTAATAGTGGAAATGTTGCTGCTAGTGGAGGTAGTTCAAATATAACTACTTCTGCAAGTAGGACAAGAACTTGGACATGGAACGGAGTTAATGGAAGTGGTGGAACTGAAACAGGAACTGGAACTCCTACTCTTAGTAAAATTAGTGGTGCTGGTTCTTTTGCTAGTAATAAAGTAACTTATGATAATAATACTTCTACAAGTGCTAGAAGTACAGTTATTAGAGCTACAATGGATTCTGTAACTAAAGATACTACTGTAACTCAAAATGCTGGTTCTAAAACTTATAGTAGTTGGGGAGCATGGTCTATTAGTTTAAGTGCTAATGTAACAACTATTGCTGCTGCTGGTGGAAATGCCACATTATCTACTTCTGCTACTAGAAGTCGTACTTGGCAATGGAATGGTACAGGAACAACTTATACTGAAAATGCTAGTGGTTCTCCTACATTAAGTAAAGTTAATGGTGCAGCTTCTTTAAGTGGTTCTACTGTTAGTTATGGTAATAATACTTCTACTAGTTCTCGTAGTTCTGTATTTAGAGCAACAATAGATAGTACTACTAAAGATATAACTATTAGTCAATCTGCTGGTAGTAAATCGTATGGAAGTTGGTCTAGTTGGTCTGTATATTGTAATGCTAGTAGTTATACTGTTGCAGCATTAGGCGGTTCTGTTACTATTTATTATGGTGCTTCTCGTTCTCGTACTTGGACTTGGAATGGCGTTGCAGGTTCGGGCGGCACTGAGTCTGATAGTGCTACTCCTACTATTTCTGTTACAAGTGGTGTTGGAGTTTTAAGTAGTAATACTTTAACCTTTAGTAATAACACATCTCCTGATGCTAGAACAACTAGAGTTACTGCTAATTATAATGGAGTTACTGATTATTGTGATGTTATGCAATATGGCGGTAATAAAGTTACTGGAAGTTGGACATCTTGGCAAATAACTATATCTGCTAGTCCTACTAATATTGCTGCTAGTGGTGGTAGTTCTACTATTACTTGTAGTGCTGTTCGTACTAGAAATTATACTTGGAATGGAGTTGGTACTACTTATACTGAAACTGAAAATGGCAGTCCTACATTAAGTAAATCTGGAGATGGCACATTAAGCGGTACTACTAGCGGTAGTAAACTTACTTATGGTAATAGAACTACTACAACAAGTAGAAGTACAACTGTTACTGCAACTTATAATGGAGTTAGTAAATCTATTAATATTACACAATCTGCTGGTAGTAAAGTTACGGGACGAATGACATATCATACTGATATTTATGATAGAAATTCATCTAATTATACAGATTATACTAGTTATCCTGTAACACATGATATTGGAGGTGAACCTGTTATTTCTGGAGGTGATACAGTTATTACTTATTGTAGACTTCGTAAAACACAACCATGGACTTGGAATGGTGTTAGTGGAAGTGGTGGAACAGATACTACTTATGCTAGTGCAAAAGATGTAGCTATTGTAAGTCAATCTAACTGTACAACTACTGTTAAAGATGTAGGTAGTAATAATATAATTATGTTTAGTTCTGTTGTTCCCGCTAATTTAAGTAGTAGTGCTCGTACTTGGTATTTTAATTGGAGATGGTTAGGTTCTAATAATACTACTATTCAAAATACACAAGCCGCAAATACTTTACGTGGTAGACTTGCTATTAAAAATGATTATTTTACTAGTCAAAATGTTGCTTTACCTATTTATTTAGATAGCCAAAATGTAGATTCAATATATAAAGGAGAAGCAAGTTATAATGATATTAAAAAAACTCCTATTAGTGTTTATGTATATATTCCTACTAATGTTGCTATAATGAATGCTGGCAAATTGCAATTTTGGTTTGAAGATAAAAATGGAAGTAGTAATAAATATACTTGTACTTTAAGTAATATTAGTGCACCTTTAAATAATGTTTTTGTATCTAATAGTAATAATATTATTACTGTTACTGCTAATACAACTACTTTTTCATTTATTATATTATGTCAATTTACTATGACTTCTAATAGTACAGTGTTTAATGTAAGAGTTTTAATTGAACAATGATAAGAATACTATTTAATATAACAATATTATTAATGCTTATATTGTTTATTTACTTATTAAAGTTATTTAAATTAATCACATAATCATGAACAATAAACAACTATATGAAAAGCTGGGTCAGAATAGTTATGATAAAGTATTTCCTATTACTTATCTTCAAAATATTCTTGACAAAGATACAAATAATGATTTAACTGTTGTTCTTTCTAGGTTTAATCATTTATGGATTCCATATCAAGGAACTAGAGTTAATACTCGTAAAGCTGTTCCTGCTATTTTTAGACGTAATAGTCTTACTATTAGTTATTATGATGCTGAACATAATCTTTCTGTAACTGAAAGTTATATAGGTAGTAATCTTCAAGCTGGAGTTGAAACTAGTTGGGTTTCTGATGACAATTGGACTAAAATTCTTAGTGAGAAATATCTTGAAGAAAGTGGAGCTAAAATTCCTATTGCTGATGGTACTATTGATTGGGATATGCTTAATGAAGCTCTTAAACAAATGATTGCAGGAGATGGTAAAGTTAATATTATTAATTATCCCGATGAAGAAGATATTACTATAAGATTAAGTCCTGGTTGCTGTAATGTTAATCGTCTTAGTCTTAAAGATAGACCTTATGAGCCTGAATATAAAAGTGGTAAAGGATATAAAATAGTTCGCAAGGTCTTACTCCCCGTGGAGGATGATGCTAGTAATGCAGAACAGCTTTTATTTGATGGTTTTCTTGATGATACTTATTGTGAACAATATGGTCAAATAATTCTTAATACTGATAAGTATGAAGTTATTAGAACAGATTTAGGTAATACTGCTGGTATTTATTATGATACATATCATAAATTATTTGTTCTTAGAGTTAAGACTATTCATGATGGAGTTGGTTTTTATAATTATTATACTAGATGGACTATTGTAGAACCTACTGATAGAGTCCATCCTCTACGGGGGGTCAACACTCCTGTTTATGGAAATAGTGAAGATTATAATATTTATAATACTTGTCTTTCTGATGAACGTCCAAGACTTGGTATTATATATGTTAATTCAGTAGATAATATTAAATATTATTTTAATGAAGAAAATCTAGTTCAAGTTAAGAATAATATTTATCTTAATTATAAAGCTGTTCTTACTCAAGATATGGTTAACGAAGAAAATACTCGTTATATTATTCGTTATGCTTTTGATTTAAGTGGTAAAACTATTACAATGCCTGTTGGTTGTGAACTTGTATTTGAAGGTGGTATTATTGAGAATGGTACTATTAATTTAAATAAATGTAAACTTACAGGTATAGTTGGTGAAGAGTCTGAATATCTTCCTAATGTAACTTGTAGTAATTGGGCTAAAGGCCAGATTGAATATCGTAATGGAAAGATTTGTTATTGGAATGGTACTGAATGGAGAGTAATGGGAGATACTTCTTCATTTGATAGTTATACTAAACAAGAAATTAATAATTTACTTAAAAATTATTATACTAAGTCTGAAACTTATAATAAAGAAGAAGTTAATAATTTACTTAATGGATATGTTACTAATGATACATTTAATAACTTTAAAGAAGAAATAAATCAAACTATTACTAATAGTGTTAATCTTGATAAGATTCAAAAAGCTATTAATGATGGATGCGGAGTTAATATGACTATGCCTAGTGCAAATAGTAATAAACTTAGTCTTCCAATTTGGACAGGAACTGCTACCCAATATGCAACTATTACCCCAGTTGCTGGAATGACTTATAATATTATTGATGAATAATGAGTTTAACTCTTGGACGTCAAGGAGGAATTGCTCAGCCTCTTAAGAAACGAACAGTAGGTCAAACTAATATTGCTCATGTTTATGATGGCGCTAATCATATTTGGCCTACTTCTGTTATTCATTTTAGTGATTTTACTAGTGTCCAACTTAGATATATTTGGGGTAGTAGTGATGGTCGAGATTTGGATACTAAATCATATTATGTTAATTCTCCTATTAATAGTTTAAATTACATAGCTGTTGGTTGGTCTTGGAATTTAAGTCAAATTCCTTATCTATATTGGGGTGGTGATAATACTGATTCAGGTGCTGAATGTGTTATGTTCAATATTGAATCTATGATTGACCTTGAAGATAAAATGCCTGATATAATGAAAATGAATCTTTGTGCTAATTGGTTTGGAAGTTTGAGTAGAGGTCATGTTACTGTTGAATGTACTGCTTATAAAGGTGGTGTTATTGTTCATGCTTGGCAATTAAAGAATAATGAAATTGATATTGATAATAGAGGAATGTTTATTTTTCCTTTAGCTGATGGAACTATTAATATGCCTGATGGACATAGTGGTTATAAAGAATGTTGGTATGGTGAAGTTGTTAAAAGAGTTGCTAAATCTAATAATGAAGTAAAGTACTTTAGAGTTAATCCTGTTAATGATAAAGTTATTGGTTTAGATGATATTAAAATAATTCGTCAGGGTGGTGGATTTGTTCATGGCGATGGTTATTGCTGGTATGAAAATAAGCCTAATGATAAATATAAAGTTTGGAATAATCAAGTCAATACAACTGGTACTCCTTTAACTCTTGATAAGCCAACTCTTAATATAACTAGTGATGATAATTATAGTTATGAATATCATACAGTTTTGTTAAATGAAGATAACACTGTTTATAATGATAATTATACTGATAACTATAAATTTAGATTTGGTTTTGTTGCAGGTAATTCTGAATTTAGAGGACAACAAACTATTCAATGTTATGTTGGTACACAAGGTGGTAACGCTGATGATGATAAGACTTCAATAGGTGAAATAAAATATACTAAACTTAATAAAATTGGTGAATTGACAATATATAGTCCTATTGAAAGTTAAATTAATGCTAATTACCAAATAAAAATAACGGTTTAAGCGCTATAGATTATGTAGTTCAAACTACAAGTATTAATCTATTTTTTTAACTTAAACCTTAATTTATTATGCAAGTAATTGAAAAAGTGAAAGTTGTTCCAGAGGGCTATAATGGTGCTGGAATGAATTATGACGGTGGTAATCGTCGTAATGTAAACGGTAAGGCTAATGCAGATTTAACTCTTGGTATTATCGGTACTGCACTTGGTGCTTGGGCTTTGTTTGGTAATCGTCGTTCTGCTGGTGCTAGTATTTTAGGTGGTGCTGGTGGTGGAATGTTAGGTGATGGCTCTACTAATATTAACGTACTTGGTGCTACTGCTGGTAGTGGAAGCGGTGCCCCTACTGCTTTTCAAGCATGGGAAAAATCTTGTGAAGATACTTTAGCTCTTCAAGGTGGTCTTTATCAATGGGCTTTGACTCAACAGAATCAACGTTTTGAAGATAGAGAACGTCTTAATAGTGAATTGTTTGGTGTTTATATTGACGGGCGTAATCGTACTGATGCTCTTATTGAGAAAAATAACACTGACCATTTTAATCTTTACAAATATACTCGTGATGCTGATGATGATATCCGTAAAGAGTTATCTGATTTGAAAGCTGAATTGGCTGTTACTAAAGCTATTCGTCCTTATCAAGATAAACTTATCCAATGCGAAATGGAAAAGATGTTTACGGCTGGTATCAACTATACTGATAGAAAGACTTGTAATGTTATCTATGGTGTAGTTACTCTTCCAAATGAACCTACTGTTACTGGTCTAGTTGGACGTAATGCTTGTGGATGTTTACCATGTGGTTTTACTCAACCTGCTAGCGGAACTCCTGCTCAGTAATATTACTAAGTTTGATTAAGAACATAAAATTGAAAGAGATATGATACCTGTTACTCAATTCATACTAGGTAATAGTGACCCTTTACTATACCCTAGTGAAAAAATGACTAATAGCATTGATTAACAAATTGCTTTTCTTCAAAGTCAAAAACAAGCAATTAATGAAGCTTATCGTCGTAATGCTATTCCTAATGCAAATAATGGTACAACTCAAAATCAGCAAGTTCCAACTCAAGGAATTTGGGATGCTATTGATGCTGAAATTGCACCACTTACACAAGAACAACAAAATATGCTTCTTAATAATCAAGACTATGTAAATAACTATAATGCTTTACAAAGTATGGTTCAAGCAGAAGTTCTTAATTTAGTTAGAGGAAAAATCGAAGCTAGCGAAGATGGTAAACATTTACTTGAAGAACAACTTAAACTTGTTGAAGAATGGTTTGGTGGTAATATAGATAATAAAGTGTTTGAAAGTGCTATTACATTTTGGTTTAAAGATGTTGATTTTGATGGTGATAAAGTGTGGGAATATTTCCACATGAATAACTAATCATTATTGTAAAACTGTAAAAGGGAATTATCTTCGGATAGTTCCTTTTTTTTTATTTATCTAAATTTTAGTATGGACAAATTTATTGATATAATTGTAGATGGAATCCTTAGTAATTTTGATTTTGGATTTATGTTTATTGTTAATGTTCTAACTTATATTATTATTAAAGTTATTGATTACTTTAATGGTGATAATAAAGTTCCTACTTGGCAAAAACGATGTGTATTAGTAATAAGTATTTTTATTATGGCTATGATTTATATTGCATCTGGGTATGATAATACTATTATGCTTGTTAATAGTGCTGTTCTTGCTCCTGTGTTTTGGAGTTGGGTTGTTAGTCCTATTCTAAAGAAACTTGGAATTGGCTATAAAGATATTGATAATACTATTGGTTAAGATTGTATGAGATTGATTAGCTAAGTTTGATTGACTGATTCAAGCCTGCTCCGTCCTCTACGGGGAGTATAGCTTGCCAAATTTAGCTAGTTTTAAGCCTAGCTGATTAACTGTACATGATTTAATGAAAGTCTTGTTATGAGCCTAAAAAGTGGCTCTATGGACGTACATAAATATTTACAATATTAAATTTCAAAATAGTAAAGTTATGAGAGTTATTAAGACTAAACATTTTCCTTTTAATGGTTATAAAGCTATTAATCTTTTTGGTATTATATTTACTAAAGGAGAATTAAGTAATAAAGAACTTAATCATGAAGCTATTCATACAGAACAAATGAAAGAGATGTTATATATCTTTTTCTATATATGGTATGGTATTGAATATCTTATTATAAGACTATTTCATATTAAACAACATGATGCTTATAAAGATGTAAGTTTTGAAGAAGAAGCTTATGTTAATGATGATAATCTTAATTATATTAGTGAACGTAAACATTATACTTGGACTAAATATCTAGGTATTAATAGTTCTAAAACTGCTTAATTAAAAAATGTTAATAATATTGTTAAACTACTTGTTATTAATAATATAATTTATATTTGTAACAAACTAAATTCTAAAGATATGGAAGATGATAAAAGAGTTAATTATAAGTTAGATGCTATTAATAAACTTATTAATAATCTTAAACTTAGTATTTCTGGTAATAAAGAACATGATGAACTTGGAGAAAATAATGTTATAGTTAATCTTGATGAAATTAGTCAAAAGATTACTGAATTACATGAAATGGTTAAAGCTGAATTTGATGAATTTGAAAATCAACATAAAAGTGAATCAGATGAAACTCAAACTCTTCTTAATAATCGTTTTGACAAAATTGATGCTAAATTAGATAGTATTAAATCTGCTATTGATAGTATGAAAACTACTATTGGTAATAAACTTGATACTGTTAATTCTACTATTAATAAAGCAAATACAAATATAGTTGCTGCGATTAATGCTATGAAAGCTAGTAATGATACTAAGAACGATGCTATAATTACTGCTCTTCAAGGACTTGTAACTAAAGTTAATCAAAATACTAATAATATTAATTCTCTTGATGGTCGAGTTGATGCTCTAGAAGAAGATTAACATGAATTTTAATTTAGTAGAAATGTATAATGGCTTGTTAAGATTTAACAAGCCATTATACTAAATGAACTTGCAGAAGGACTTAAACATCTACCTAATAAAGAAAATATTAAACCTCAAATATAATATATTATGACTAAAGATAAACTTAAAGATGATGTTATTAGAACTATATGCTTTTTAAATAGTGATATATCTAATAAAGATAGAAATTTATTAATTGAATTATTAAATTCTATTGTTGATTATACTAATAATACTGAACTTGAACAAGATGTTAAAGTTATAACACAAAAACATAACGAATTAGCTGAAACAGTTAATGAACTTAAAACTAAAGTTGAAACATATTCTAATAAGATTAATGAACTTGAACAAAGAGTTCATCAATTAGAAAACGCAAGTCAATCTTAACATGGCTAGTCTTAATCAATTAGTTAGTGAATTTGCTCATGCTGTTGGCAATCCTAATAGTATTCCTCTTAGACGTAATCTTCGATATGCTATTCTTCATGGTCGTAATGAACTAATTCGTAAAAGTTATGAAAATCATAAATATGTTGATAAAGGTTTGCAACAACGTATTCGTGTTTCTATTATTAATGTTCCTGATGGTGACTTATATAATAGTCAAACTCTTGGGCTTCCTGCGATTAAACGTACTAAACAAGAAGTTCCAAAGCCAGTTAGGCTTATTAATAACTTACCTTTCCAATCAATTAGAACTACCGGACATACTGGGATAGAAATACCATTTGCAAAAGAAGCTAGTGCTAAGTTTTATCATTATCTTGCAGGTATGTGTAATCTTCCTGTTTATGATTATATTAATGGTTATATTTATTTCTTTAGTAATAATAAAGATTGGTTTCAAAATATAGGTTCTATTATTATTGAATCTCCTTTTGAAGTTCCTTATCTTGTTCCTACTGAAACTGTTGAAAAAGCTAAAGATGTAAATTATGACCCTATTGATGATGAAGCTAAATACGATGATGATGAATTTCTTATTCCTGAAGATATGATTGGAGCTCTTAAAGAGATTGTATTTAAACGTAATCTTATTGAAGTTCCTCGTCAAACAAATGAAACTCCTATTGATAATTTTGTAACTAGATAAATTATGATTAAAGATATAGATATTAGTCATTATTATAAAAAGTTTATTGAAACTTCTAATGACGATATGGCAAAATATAATAAAGAACTTGAACTTATAAATAAGATGAAAGCTGATTGTCGTGCTTATATTAAAAGTAAAAATCAAGTTATTAAAGATGATTTAAAAATTAATCTTAATGAATATGGGTTTCAATTTCTTAATGATAATGTTGAATTAATTAATAAGTTAGAGCAATTAATTAATAATCAACTTAGTTATACAGTTGGAGAAAGACGTATTGTTCTTCTCCAACTTTTGCGTTATTGTAACTTAGCTAAAAAAGCAAACGATTATATTATTGCTCTTAAACTTGCTACAAGACGTTCTGAATTAAGTCTTTCTGATTATAAAAAGTACATTCATAGGTATTATAGTTATGGTGTTCATAAATGTATTCTTGAAGGCTACGCTTATCATTTTAAATATGAAATTGGTGATTTAGTTATTAATTTCTGGAGATATAGAGATAAACCTAGAGATACTTATGTTGATTGGAACGCTACTAGACTTAAAAAACAAGAAATTATTGATGCTGGTCTTAAACCTTATGATAAAGAAGAAGCAGAAATATATAAAATTCGTGGACTTAAGTATGATGGTATTCCTTATGTAGTTTATAAAACTAATAAAGAGTTTTATGAAATACAACTTATTAATAATAGAACTCATAGTTATAGTGCTATTAAATTTAAGTATGCTAATTATATTAATAGAGAACTTAGAGGTAAAGATGCTAAACAACTTAATTCTGAATGTAAAACTGTTGATGATATTTTTAATCTTAAATTAGGATTAAGAAGTAAACTTCTTGTTTATCTTGAACGAGAACCTAATGCTCCATTTAAATATATTAGAAATGTTAATCAACAAAAGTATGAACGTGGAGCACATAATAATGGTAATAAAACTAGATATAAAAACTAATATTATGACAAATAATAAAACGATTACGATAGAACATATAATTGGTAAACTCGATAATGATTTCAATCCTGATGGAAGTGATTGGATTCCTAGAGTTCCTGCTTGGTGTGTTGATGCTATGAATGAACTTAAAGTTCTTCGTAAAGTTGATAAGAAAATGAAACTAACCGTCATTAATAAGATAGCTAAAAGTAAATGTTGTCTTATTGATGACGGTCTTAAAGTATATGATAGTAATGGTTGTGAAGTACCTAGAGCTGATGATAGTAAATATAGATGTAGTGATACTGAATCTGCTCCATCCTCTACGGGGGGTCAAGCGGAGGACGAAAGTCCGGAGCGTGCTACTAATAAAGACTATCTTGGTATGCCCGATGATTGTTGTCCTAATGGTTCTAGAACTAGAGAAGTTATTGATACTGGTAAAGTAGGATGTAATCCTGTTGTTTATACAGTTCATAATAATACTGAATGTCCAAGATGTCAGCATGAAGTTCATTCTCATTGTCAGACCCCCCGTGGAGGACATGATAAGTCAAATCATAATTATATTCTTATTGGAGGTAATACTATTGAACTTAATTTTAATGATACTTGTATAACAGTTGTTTATAAAGATGTTGAAACTCAATATAGCGATAACTATCATTGTGAGATTCCTGTTATACCTGCTAATGGTAAATTAATTCAAGGTCTTACTTATTATTGTATGGCTCGTATGCTTATGAGAGGATATAAACATCCTGTGTTTAATCTTTCTGCTAGTCAATATGGAACTAATCCTTTCTATCTATGGGAAAGTATGAAAAAAGATATTAAGACTAGTGTTTTATTAGATGAACAAAGTGATGATGATAGTGGTTGGAATGAGTTCTTTTATAACTTTACTTTTCCTAAATAATTATGAATATACAAAAGAAACTTAGTCTTAATAAACATCCGGGTGATTGTGTACCTTATTCATTAGTTGCTGCTAAAAACGTTAAAGTAAGTAATGATGATAGGATGATTGTTAATGAAGAAGGGCTTGAAGATTGTAAAGCAATTGCCAATGCTATTCATGAAGATGGTATTAATAATTTTAAAATAGTTAGTGTTATTCCAACTAGTACTGAACTTATTTTATTTATTGTTAATACTGATTCTAATGAGTCTTATATTTATAGATATAATGAACAAGCTGATAATTGTTATAGAGTAAATAGTAATTGGAAATATAATGGCGGAAAGATTAAAGGAACATATACTTATAATGTTAAAAATCATCTTATTATAGCTATTGCTGAAAGTAATGCTTCTATTGATGTTCCTCTTAAAACTATTAATATTGATTTAGATTCTGAACGTCCTGATTCTGAAATGTCTATTATTCCACAAATAACTTTACCTACTATTAGTGGTTTAAATTATGTTAGCGGTGGAGCTTATAAAGGATTTTATTTTATATTTATTAGATATAAGATAGATAAAACTAATTATACTAAATGGTATAGTATTGGATTTCCTATTTTTAATGATGTTATAATACCACAAGTTATTAATAAAGTTTGTTTTAGAAAAACTAATGTTTATGAACCAAAAGATGAACCAAATGGTTATTGTTATGGTAATACTGATTCATTTAGTGATTCTAAAGATATATGTAATCAAACTTTTGAAATAAATATTAGTGGAGGTCGTTCTGGTCTTTATCAACTTGGTTTTATTGTATGTAAAAAAGATAGTACTCAAGCGTTTAGAACAGATGATTTAAATAATAATATTTTTAAATTTAGTAGAGATGTTCTTGTTGAATATAATGTTGCTGATTTAACTACTGACTATTATAATTATTATAATGTTGGTAATATCATTAATTATAAGAATAGAATATATATTGCTAATTATAATGAAAAAACTGATAACGATGATAGAACTTTAAATAATGGTAAAACATTAGAAGAGGCTGTTAAAGATATTACTATTAAACTTCGTAATAAAGCTGTTAATGCTTATTATAATGATTATATCACTGTCAATGCAGTTAGTGAAAAAGGTCCATATTTTAAAATGGCTAGTCTTCAAATTACTGGTACTGCTGATTGGCAAATTAAAGATATTAATAAAGTATTCAATAATAATCAATATCCTTTTCGTACTTTTAGAACTTTATTTAATGATACAATTATACAAGGTATTGCAGCACATGAATATTTAAAGATTAATTATAATACTAAAATAAAAGTAGGTAGTAGAAGTAGTCATAATCTTAAAGAATATCTTGCTTGTCATTGTTTTATTATTCCTACAAGTTATAAATATGAAAATAATCAATCTGTTTATACTTTACCTAGTACAGTTAAAATAGCTTGTTATGTTTATAATGGAACTGGATTTACAGAAGATGCTGTATTTACTAGTGGACAAGTATTATTTGGAGATACTATATTTGATATTGATAATTGTAAAATGAGAATTACTCATTCTATTATTGAGCCTAGTTATGATTTTAATGAACGTAAGAAAAATGATACTCTTATTCCCGGAGAAGTATATAACTTTTTTATTCATTTTGTTGATAAATATGGTGATGCTAGTAGAGGATATAAACTATCTAATAAAGATAAATATATAAATAATATTGTTAATGATGGTTCTCATTGTACTATAATTACTTTTAATTGGAATAATCAAGGTGATGGTAATATTCCATATTGGGCAGTTATTAGTGGAGATATTCCAATATCTACTATTAGTTCTAATGTTAAAAGATATATTGCTAATCATAAAATTGTAGTTTATACTGCTGAACCAATAAATAATCCTACTACTAATATATTACTTAATAGCTCTGGTGAACTTGAAGCTACTAATAAAGATGAACTATATACTCTTATATCTAATTATTTTATTGATTATCAAGATAAAGATAAATATAATGATTTATATGTTTATCAAGTTATAAATAGTGGTAGTTATACTCCTTGTAGTAATCAACTAATAGGTGCTATTGGTATTGATAATGAAGCTAAATTTGGTTATTATGAAAATATTAATGGCGATGAACTATTTAGAATACCTGATTTAATATTTGATTCTGAAGCTGTTGGTGGTGAACATACTAGAGATTTTGTGTATAATATGAATAATACTTTTAATAAGTTTTATATTCGTGCTAATATTGATACTACTTTATGGAATCAAATTAAAGAATTAGGTTATGTTGGATGGTTTATTAGTTATGAAAAAGTTGAACCTATTACTAGATATACTGGATTATTAACTAGAAAAGATTATTGTAATATAGCTAGTAATGTTACTTGGCAAAATGATAGTTGGGGTACAAAACCGGGTTTTGTAGCTAATAATTTTACTAGTGATAAATGTTATCTATATAGTGGTCGATTTGATATTGATGATAGTATTAAATATGATTTTAATATTATTCGTATTGATGGTAAATGTAAATTTGAACCTTATAAAGAAAAACATGATGTAGTTGATATGGTAGTTAATACTACCTATCCTTATAGTTATAATATGCCAGTTATAGGTATAATTAGTAGAAATGAATATAAACCTATTAATAATTATAAATTAGTAGTTGCTGATAGTGTTATTGATAGTAGAGCTGGAAAAGGAACTGCTCTTGAAATGGATGATTATAAGGAATTACTACTTGATGCTGAAACTATGTTTCTTGCAACAGTTCTTAATTGTACTAAAAATATTTATACTAGTAAAGAAAAAGAACTTGTAAGACTTAACGATATTTGTTATAATGGTGGAACTTATTCTATTGAACATGGATATAATGGTAGAATGACTTATGATGGTGTTCTTATTTATAATGATAATGGGGTTATAATGAATGAAGGTAATTATAAATTATATACTCCTACTAATAATCAATATTATTATAGTGGCGATGAACCATGTTGGTTTGATATCCCATTCAATGTTTATATTCAGTTTCCTTTATATAGTGATAAATTCTTTGAAAGTAAATGTTTTAATAATGAACCTAGTAAGATAGCTTTTAGTATTAAAGAAGATACTGATAAGAAAAGTGTTGCTTTTGGTACATTTGTAGAACCTAAGAATAGTGTTGATTTATTTAAAGACCCTATTGGAAATGTTGACCAATATGTTCCTAAACTGTTAACTCAATATCGTAATGATATTATTAATATTACTCATTTTGATAAAACTATAAGACGTAGTAATGTTATTCAAGATGAAAGTGAAGTTAACGCTTGGCGAATATTTCCTATTGAAGGTTATAAAAATATTACTGAAAATAAAGGAAGTATAACTAATTTAGTTGGAATTGGATATTATCTTTTAGTTCATACTCAACATAGTATGTTTATGTTTGATATAAGTGCTGCACTTAAAACTAGAGATGAAAATGTTCAATTATATCAACCTGATGCTTTTGAAGTTGATTATAAAGAAGTTTTTACTAGTGATAAAGGTTATGGTGGACTGCAAGATGATTTAGCATATATAGTTGGAGAATTTGGTTATATATTTTATAATGATGATTTTCATAAACTTTATCAATTTGATGATGGCCAACTTAAAATAATGGATGAAGATATTAAATTATGGCTAGATAAATATCATCCTAATAAAGTTAGATTTGCCTATGATAAATTTAATAATCGTATTCTAATTAAGTTTGATTATACTTATAACAATATTAATCCTAATACTAAAGAATCTATTATAGAATCACATAATGAAGTTATTAGTTTTAATTATAAAATAGGTAGCTTTATTAGCTTGCATGATTATTATTTTAATAATGCTTGGTCTACTAAAACTAAATGTTATTTTCAAACTGAACATAACGATGATAGACTTAATTGTCCTCTTCATGTATTTACTCATGAATATAATTATGGTAGATTTAATACTCACATGGGTGATGATAGTAGAAGTCTATATTTAGTATCTAAACAAGAAGTTGGTGATGAGCCTATATTAGTTCATAATAGTTATATTGATATCATAGTTAATGAATCTTATGAACTTATTAAATTTCTTGAATTTATTAAATATAAAGTGCGTAAGATATATATTCCTATTTATAGTGATAATATTAATAATCCTGTTGATTTAAGAGAACATCCTTATGCTGGAGATATACTTCGTATATTTAATGAAGATAATGATACTGATGATATAGATATTAATATTGATAAACTTAATGAATTTAATAAGTATAAAAAACCTTGGTATGAACTTACTCAATATAACTTTAATTATTTCCGTAATGCTATTAAAGAACATCCTAATACAGTAAGTGATAAACTTCGTAGAGTATATGGTAATTATTTTGTAGTTCGTTTCATATTTAATAATTCAGATAATAAGCACATTGAATTTGAAAGTCTTGAATGTGCTCAAACTCAATTTAGAAAATTATGATACAGTATAGAGATAGACAAAGACAAAAAGCTTTTATTGGTGCTATTATTGGTGCAGCTGCTAGTATTGCTGGTGGTATTATTAAAGGTAATAAACAAAAGAAAGCTCAAGAAAAAGCCCAAGCTGAAGCTCAAGCTGCACAAGACCATAAAGATGCTTTACAAAATGCTCAAGCTTTAACTAGTACTTATGCTAATCAAGATTATGTTGGTCAATATAATGATAAGTTTACTCTTAAATGTGGTGGTAGAGTTCGACGTAAAGCTGGTTTCGGTACTGAATTTGCTGATGCTCTTCCCGGTTTAGGTAGTCTTGCTAGTTCTATTACAGGAGTTCAAGGACTTGGTGAATTAGGTACTGCAATAGGTCAAGGTATTTCTGCTAATCAACAAATTAATGAAAATAAACGTATTGCTCAAGAAGCTGAACAGCGTAAACAACTTCAAGCTGGTCAACAGCAACTTAATATTACTTCTGATAAAATGATTAATCCAATGACTATGTATCAACGTTCTAGTTTTATTAATAAATATAAATGTGGCGGACGTAGAAAAGCATGGATTGGTGCTGCTATTGGTGCTGCTGGAAGTTTAATTGGTGGCATGTTTGGAAGTAAAGGACAACAACCAATTCAAGTTAAACAAGCTGACCAAGCTAGTTATAGTGCTCCTAAAACTGGTCTTGAACGTCCTGAATGGATTACTAATGGTACTGTTCAACAACCTGTTATGCCTCAATCAGTATATCGAGATAGGCTTAAAACATATCGCTGTGGCGGTCTTAGACGCTAATCTTTTGCTCTCTGTTGAATTATTATATATAGGTATGAACTATTAATCGACTGATAGGCTATCATTCAGCAGAGAGCCTTAAAATCAATCAAATTACAATTTCTCATTATATTATATAAAATGCCTAGAAAAGATAAAGTTATTCATATAAGTAATTTACCTAGTACATTTAGAGGTAATGTTACTCGTAATGGAAGATTTATTCAAAATGGTATTCCTCCACTTGGTGTAGCTTATGATAAAGTTGCTAAATCTACTGGTTTAATAAGACTTGGTAATGAATTTCTCTATAATGGTGTAAATAATTTAGTATCTAAAGATAATAGAGAAAAATTAATGAATAATACTGCTGGTAGACTTATTAATTATGTTAAAGATTTTAATAAAGAATCTTTTCCTAGTGATGATGAACTTGGACCAACATTTCCATTTAATATTATTCAAACTCCTAGAAGTAATGGAAAAAAGCTTCCTCAAAAGCAATATGCTGTTGGTGGTAAAATACCAAATGTAGTTGCTGGTGGTATTGCTCAACCTCTTGGTAATAATTTCTTTTATATGAATGGAAGAAAACATAGTCAAGGTGGTATTGATATTGGTCCTAGTGATAAAACTGGTATTGAAGTAGAAGATGGTGAAATTGTAGAAACTAATGGTGATGAACTTAAAGTTTATTCTGCTCAACCAATTATTAATGGAATTAGTCCTGCTAAATTAGTTATGGGTGGAGCTAATCCAAATAAAGTATTTAAAGCTCAAGAAGATTTTAAAGATAGAAATCGTATTAACGATGATGGAAGTAAATATCAAAATGGTGGTATAAAGAAAAATAATTATAATAAAAATGATAATACTACTGTTGCTAAACCAGTAATACAAGAATATATACCTGCTACGGGTTCTACTAAATTTATTCAAGATTTACGTAATAAATTAACTAGAAATAACACTATTAAAAGTGGAAATATTAATATTGTTAGTCCAGAATTTGATATATTAACTGGAATTAGAGGAATAGCTAATACCTGTCTCTTATACACATCTCCGAGCCCACGAGACTAGGCATGATCTC
>ENA-OZWS01000067-OZWS01000067.1-human-gut-metagenome-genome-assembly--contig:-NODE-67-length-21738-cov-5.493981_pt1 | contig 21738 bp, 20 predicted proteins | sample MGYA00244848_ERZ654082 | MGnify/ENA primary metagenome ERZ654082 (study PRJEB26926, sample SAMN06165035) | human gut metagenome | biome: ENVO:00009003; feature: ENVO:2100002; material: ENVO:00002003... | reverse complement strand
CGAGATCATGCCTAGTCTCGTGGGCTCGGAGATGTGTATAAGAGACAGCCCATAACCGTCGCACTCAACTACGGTATTCTCGGCTTTATTGTCTATATCCTGCCTGCGGCGTTCATCTTCCTGAAGCTGCTCGCGTTTATCCTCGGAAATCTTTCGAAAGTTTTCCGTTCGGCAGGCTGCGCAGTCTATATGTTCACTTCCGTCGTTATTCTGATTCTCTCCGCGCTCGACGGCGATATTCTGACATTTTCTGCAGTCGGCGGCGTCGCGTCGGCCATTTTGGCGAATGCGCTCTCCGTCAGCGAGGATGCGCGCGACCGCTCGGCGGAAAATAAATAACACGCTGATATATCAAAAATAAACAGGGCGTCCCGCTTGCGGGACGCTTTTTTGATTTCTGTTGTATTTCAGAATTTTTATCTCTGCTCTCTGAAGAATTTCCGAAAAATTTTCATAAAAACTCCGCTTTTCCACAAAAAATATTGAATCTAAATGGTACTATTTACATTTATATTTAATAGTGTGTATAATGAATATGCTGAAAATCGCGGGAAAACAAGGCTCGCTTTTGTGCCTTTGCCCGATGCGGATTTTTGAATAATTGTTGATTATATCCTGCATTTTCGCAGGGAAAGGAATGATATATAAATGGAAAATCTGGGGTATTACAACGGCAAATTCGGTCCTCTTGAAGAAATGATGGTTCCTATGAACGACAGAGTGTGCTATTTCGGCGACGGCGTCTATGACGCGACTTACAGCCGCAACGGCGTTATCTTCGCTCTTGACGAGCACATCGACCGTTTCTTCAACAGCGCGGGACTGCTCCGCATCGAGCTTCCCTGCACAAAGGATGAGATGAAAGACATCCTCAACGATATGGTCAGCAAGGTTGACAGCGGCAATAACTTTGTTTATTGGCAGGCGACCCGCGGAACCGGAATCCGCAACCATGCGTTCCCCAAAGAGGGCAAGGCCAACATTTGGGTCACAATCAAGCCCGCAGAGGTCAAGGATCTTTCTCAGCGCATTAAGCTCATAACCCTTGAGGACACAAGATTCCTTCATTGCAATATTAAGACCCTCAACCTCATCCCGAGCGTTATGGCGGCTCAGAAGACCGCTGAGGCAGGCTGCGACGAGAGCGTTTTCCATCGCGGCGACAGAGTCACCGAGTGCGCTCACAGCAATGTACATATCATAAAGGACGGTGTATTCAAGACCCATCCGACCGATCATTATATCCTGCCCGGCATCGCCCGCGCGCATCTTATCAGAGCGTGCAAGGCGAACAATATCCCTGTTGACGAGACTCCGTTTACTGTCGCCGAGCTTATGGATGCTGATGAAGTCATTGTATCTTCATCCGGTTCGTTCTGCCTTGTCGCAAACGAGATAGACGGCAAGCCCGTCGGCGGCAAAGCGCCCGAGCTTATCGACACCCTCCAGAAATACCTCGTCAAAGAGTTTATTGACGCTACAACTGTCTGAGGGAGGGGAGCGGTATGACGCAAAAAGAGCTCACTCTTCTCAATTTAGGTGACAGCCTCGATAACATTTCCAACATCGACCCCAGAGGATACGGCGTGTGTCATATCCTCTATCCTGCCTCGCGCGAATATACGGGCGGTCCCCTCTGCATGAACGCAGCGGGGAAGCTCTGCGACACTCTGAAGCAGGATGACCTCGTCTATATAATGACCGGCTTTGTCCTGCCTCCGTTCGGCAGTGCTGAGACGGACGGCGTTATCAGCTCCGTCCTGCTCGCGCGTTCGCTCGTTATCGCGTTCGGCGCAAAGCCCGTTATCGTCTGCCAGGAGGAGAATGTCCCCGCCGTCAAGGCTATGGCGGCAGTTGTCGGACTTCATCTCTATGAGTCGATAGACGAGCTGAAAAAATATCCGATATCCATGGCCGTTGTGCCTTTCACAAAAGATAAGTCAAAGGCAGAGAGCTACGCCGATGAGATAATATCACACGGCAAGCCCGCCGCTGTTATCAGCATCGAAGCGCCCGGCGAAAATAAAATCGGTAAGTACCATAACGCCACCGGGCTTGATGTGACCGACCTTGAGGCGAAAATGGATATCCTCTTCGATAAGCTCCGCGCCATGGGCGTGCTCAATATCGCGATTGGCGACCTCGGCAACGAGATAGGCATGGGTACTATCGCGCCCCATCTGCATAAGCATATTCCCTATGCCAACGAGGGCGAGTGCCGCTGCGGATGCGGCGGCGGAATAGCCGTTCGGAGCATCACCGATAATATAATCACCGCGACCGTCTCCGATTGGGGCTGCTACGCGATGATAGCGGCGATAGCTTATCTCAAAAAAGATATTGATATCATGCACACCGCCGAGCTCGAGGGCGAGGCGATAACCGCCGCCGCACGCAACGGCATGATCGATATGTACGGCTGGTGTATCCCGGCTATCGATGGCTTCGGCAAGAGCATGAACATGACGATAGTCAACCTCATGCGCGAGTGCGTCAGCTACGCGCTGAGACTTGAGGACACCTGCAAGACCTGGTTCGAAAAGGTCATTGACAAGGGCTTTTTCGGCGAATAACCAAAAAGGGGTAAAAAGCTATGAACGAAACGCTGTTTCTTCCGGCCGGAGATTCGGCGGTCAATGTTGAATTCGGCAGGACTATAGACCCCGAGATAAATAAAAAAATACGCGGCCTGTCTGACTCGCTGTCCCGTAAGCCGATACGTGGGGTGACGGAATGTATTCCTACATTCCGCTCCCTGCTCGTCTGCTACGATCCCTTGCAGATGGGCTGCGAGGCTTTGATAAAGAAGCTCAAAAAGCGTATAAAATCGCTCGATCAGGTGTCGGGTGGGGAGAAGAGAGTTTTCAATATCCCCGTCTGCTACGGCGGCGAGTTCGGCGAGGATATAGCCTTTGTCGCGTCCCATGCCGGGCTCACCGAGCAGGAGGTCATAGATATACACACGGGCAGAGATTATCTTATCTTCATGCTCGGATTCCTGCCCGGCTTTGCCTATCTCGGCGATATGGACAAACGCCTGCACACTCCGCGCCTGTCAAACCCGCGAACAAGTATTCCTGCGGGCTCCGTCGGCATAGGCGGCGAGCAGACCGGAATATATCCGCTCGCGTCTCCGGGCGGCTGGCAGCTTATCGGCAGAACGCCCGTTAAGCCCTACGACCCGACCCGCGCGGAGCCGATACTCTATCGCGCAGGCGATTATATACGCTTCTTCGCCGTCGATGAACAGGAGTATCGCCGCATTGAAGAGCTCGTCAGCCGCAACGAATACGAGTACAGAATAACGACCGGGGAGGGCAAATGATATGAGTATGCATATAATCTCTCCCGGTATGCTCACCACCGTTCAGGATCTCGGACGCCGCGGCTATATGGCGTCGGGATTCCAGCAGGGCGGCGCAATGGATCAGTTTGCCGCCCGAGCCGCCAATATCCTGCTCGATAACAGCGAGTCGGACGGCGTGCTCGAAATGACCTTGCTCGGCGTTAAAGCTTATTTTGATGAGGACAGTGTGATTGCGATAACCGGAGCCGAGTTTGCTCCCACCGTGACCGATTCCGAGACGGGCGAAGTTACCGAGCTTCCGATGAATTGCGCCGTGTGCGTCAAAAAGGGCGATGTGCTCGATTGCGGGAGCGCCAGGAGCGGACTTCGCGGCTATCTCGCCGTGGCGGGCGGCTTTGATATCGCGCCCGTTATGGGCAGCATGTCAACGAATCTGAAATGCAAAGTCGGCGGCTTCGAGGGCAGAAAGCTGAAATCCGGCGATGTTCTGCCGCTCAGATATCCGCAGAGTGATCTCTACGGCATGACTTCCCGAGTTTTCGAACCCGAGAAACAAAAAGACGGCACAGTCACCATCCATGTTATACCCGGTCCGCAGGATGATTATTTCTCCGACAAGGGCAAAAATATCTTTTATTCCGAAACTTATTCTGTCACCGGCGACTCCGACAGAATGGGCATAAAGCTCGACGGTACGCCGGTCGAGAGCGTTGACGGCGTCGACATTATTTCGGACGGCATCGTCGCAGGCTCGGTTCAGATTCCGTCCTCCGGCAAGCCGATAATCATGATGGCAGACAGACAGACTACCGGCGGCTATGCAAAGATAGCCACGGTCATTACCTCTGATTTGCCCCTGCTCGCCCAGCTTCGTCCGGGTGGCAGCCTGCGCTTTGAAAAGGTCGATCTCCAGTATGCCGTCAAGCGTATAAAACAAGACAACAAGCTTCTCAAAAAACTACAGTATAAGATTCTCAGAGCGGATACCTCTATATCCGGCTCCTGATTGGAGGCAGATAAAATGGACTATTCTTCGATGAGCCCGCGCGATGTAAGGCAGCTTATAAGAGAGGGCAAAATAACCTGTAACACTTCAGGCATGTGTGCGGGATATGCTCAGGCGAACCTCTGCGTTCTGCCAAAGGATCTTGCCTATGACTTCCTGCTTTTCGCCCAGCGCAACCCGCGCCCGTGCCCGATACTCGAAGTCAGCGATGTCGGCTCGCGCTTTTTGAAAAAAATAGCCCCCGGCGCGGATATCGCAAATGATATTCCGAAATACAGGGTCTATGAAAACGGCGTCATGACCGGCGAATATACGAGTGTCGAGCATCTTTGGCGCGATGATTTTGTGAGCTTTCTTATCGGGTGCAGCTTCTCTTTCGAGTCGGAGCTGATAGCTGCAAATGTGCCGATCAGGCATATCGAAGAGGGCAGGAATGTTCCGATGTATCTTACAAATATCGAGTGCGAGCCCGCCGGAATTTTCCACGGAAAAATGGTCGTCAGCATGCGTCCGCTGCCCTATGACAAGATAGTCACCGCCGTCGCGGCGACCGCCGCCATGCCGAAAGTCCACGGCGCTCCGATTCATATCGGCGACCCGTCCGTTATCGGTATCAAAGATATCTCAAAGCCCGATTTCGGCGATGCGGTTACTATAAATCCCGGCGAAGTGCCTGTATTCTGGCCGTGCGGCGTCACTCCGCAGTCGGCTCTGATGAGCACGAAACCGCCCATCGCGATAACTCATTCGCCCGGGCATATGCTCATAACCGATGTCAAAAATGTCGAGCTTAAATATTGACAGGGGGGCATAGATATGCACAAAATAGATCTTAACTGCGATCTCGGCGAGAGCTTCGGCAACTATAAGCTGGGGCTTGACGATGAGGTCATAAAATATATTTCGTCCGCCAATATCGCCTGCGGCTTCCATGCGTCCGATCCGCTCGTGATGCAGAAGACCGTCGCCCTCGCGTGCGATAACGGCGTCGCGGTCGGCGCGCATCCGGGCTTTCCCGATCTCGTCGGATTCGGCAGAAGAAATATGAATGTTTCGCCCGCCGAGGCAAAGGCGTTCGTCCAGTACCAGATAGGTGCGCTCTCCGCGTTCTGCAAGGCTGCCGGATGCCGCCTTGCCCATGTAAAACCCCACGGTGCGCTCTATAATATGGCGGGCAAGGACGAGATTCTCGCCGCCGCCATTTGCGAGGCTGTCTATGAAATCGACCCCGAGCTCATTCTTCTCTGCCTCTCGGGCAGCAAGATGATGAGTGAGGCGAAGAAAATCGGACTCCGAGCCGCAAGCGAGGTTTTTGCGGACAGAGCCTACGAGGATGACGGCTCGCTTGTCGCAAGAGGCAAGCCGGGCGCAGTCATAACCGACGAGGACGAGGCGGTCAGCCGCGTTATCGGCATGGTTAAAAACGGCACGGTCGAGTCGATAAACGGAAAAATAATCGAATTGAAGCCAGATTCGATATGCCTGCACGGCGACGGAGTTAAAGCGGTCGAATTTGCAAAGCGTATAAAAGCGGAGCTCAACGCAAACGGTATTGAAACCGCTCCGCTTGCCCAAATAATCTGACAAAGGAAGCGATAACGATGCAGTATCATCGTATATATGCAAGGATAGATATAGACGCGATTCTTCACAATCTCGGCGAGTGCAAACGCCGCATACCCGAGGGGACAAAGGTTCTCGCGGTTATCAAAGCGGACGGCTACGGTCACGGCGCGGTCGAGCTTGCGCATCAGCTTGAGAGCGAGGTCGATTATTTCGGCGTCGCCGTCATTGAAGAGGCGGTCGAGCTTCGCCGCGCAGGTATAAAAAAGCCGATCCTCATTCTCGGTTATACTTCGCCCTCGCAGGACGATTTGCTGATAAACTATGATATAACGCAGAATATCTATACCTATGATATGGCAAAGCGCCTGTCGGATAGGGCGGTTGCCCTCGGAAAGACCGTTCGGTTCCATATCGGACTCGACACCGGTATGTCGCGTGTCGGCTTTCAGGATAACGACGAGAGCGTCGAGCAGATAAAGAAGATAGTCAAGCTCCCGAATCTCGTTCTCGAGGGCATTTTCAGCCACTACGCCCGCGCCGATGAGCTCGTGAAAACAACGGCATTCCTCCAGTCGGAGCGCTTTGATTTGTTTATAGATAAGCTCGAAAAGGCTGGTATAAATATACCGATAAAGCATCTGAGCAACTCGGCGGCAGTCGAAGAGCTCGAAAAGCACTATGATATGGTGCGTTTCGGAATCTCGCTCTACGGGCTCTATCCATCGGAAGAGGTCGACAAATCGAGCGTTGATCTCATCCCCGCAATGGAGCTTCGCACAAAGATAGTCAATCTCAAAACCGTCCCTGCCGGCTGCGGAGTCAGCTACGGCCACACTTTTGTGACTCACAGGGAGACCCGCATCGCGACTATCCCCGTGGGCTATGCCGACGGCTACCCCCGTGCGCTCTCATCAAAGGGCAGGGTGATAGTCAACGGTCAGTTCGCGCCGATAATCGGCAGAGTGTGCATGGATCAGTTCATGATAGATGTGACTGATATCGAGGGCGAGCTGAATATCGAGGACGAGGTCATTCTCATGGGCAGCGACAACGGCTGCACGATTAGCGCCGAGGAGATAGGCGATATGTCGGCGAGCTTCAACTATGAGTTCGTCTGCGGCGTTGCCCGCCGCGTTCCGCGAATCTATTTCAAAGACGGCAAACCCTATAAAGAAGTCTCTTATATTTTAGACAAAGAATAAACTATTGACAAACATTCCCCAAAGCAGTTATAATTAAAACGATAAAATTTTATCGAAGTACCCTGCAACATCTAAAAGTTTACATCTGGTTGCAAGTATGATTGTGTTAAACAAGGATGAAAACGCAGGCAGGCTACCGCCTGTCAAGTTTGAAGACGCAGTTAAATGCAATCAGACGACGCAAGGCTTGTAAAGTTTTAGGTGTTGCAGGGTAACAAGGGGTGTAACAATGTCAAAAGTGAAAAAACAGCCGAGCTTTAAGGCATATGCCGCAATGTGGATTGCCATTATCGCCGCCTATGCGGTGTGGATGATAGCGTTCATGCGCAAGATAGTGCTCGTCAACTACGCAACGGTAGAGGAACGTACCGTTGACGGCATCACCCATGCCAACATCAGCGGTATGATAGGGCGTGAGTGGCTCTATCCCGTATGGGTCATAGTCTCGTGCGTGTGCCTTGCAATGTTTATTGTCTACATAAAAGTCCTGCTCTACGGCAAGGAGCCCGGCAAGGCGATGAAAATATTCTGCCTCTTCGGCGTTATCTTCGGCTGCGTCTATGTCACATGGTACGGCTTCTTCGGCGACCAGCCCTTTATCGAAAAGGTGAAGTTTATCACCGCGAGCATGATAGGTCTCGACTTCCCGTGGCATTTCAGAGGCTGGGGCGTTATCGCGTCGGCAACCGTGTTCACCAACACGCTCTATGCCTATCGCAAATTCGGTTATCACAGCCGAGCGGGCGTTATTCTCGGCTCGATCGGCAGCGCCGCAATTTATGTCACCATCAACTGCCCGTCGATGGGTGAGGAGATGCATCTCGATTCCGCGCGCTGCATGGCGCATTGGACGGGTGCGCTTCTGTTCGCGTTCTGCTGCGCCGCGCCAATGGTGCTCCTGCTTATAAATAAAGCGAGAGAGCTCAAGGGTCGCTTTCTGGTCGGTCTTATCGTTTTCTGCGCGATACTTCTCACAATGCTCGTTCTTCTACTGACTGTCGGCAAGAGCGCGATTATTGAGAACATCCCGATGCAGGCGGCATATGTCCTGCTCTTCCTGCTCAATTTTACCAACATCTTCCCCGTGAAGAAAGCCGAAAAAGCTCCGGCAAAAGAGGCGGCGACCGTCTGATGAAAGAGAGCAAAAACAAGAAAGCATTTGATGGCAAAAGCGGAGGCAGCGTCGGTATAGGCCTTGCGCTGGGTCTTGCAATCGGGCTTATGATGGGCGTGGCGACGGATAATATCCCCATGTGGATGTGTCTCGGCATCAGCATCGGGCTCTGCTGCGGAACTGCATTCGGCGTCTCGGGAAAGGGAAAGCCGAATTCCGACGATCCTGATGACGAAGCCTCAAAGCCGATTGACCCCGACGATCCCGACGACGAGGATCTCAACGAGGACACCGACCAATATAACTGAACAAAATAAAAATACCGCTGAAGTTTTATCTTCAGCGGTATTTTTGCGTCTTGTCAGTTTTTGTCTATCGTCTGCAGGAATCCGCCCGCGAGCGAGAGCATCTTTTCATCGACGCCGAGCTTTCCGGCAAGCTTGATCATAGTCTTGACCTTCACCGGGTAGATGGGCTTGAGCAGGGGACTTGAAACAGCCTTTGCCGCAAAGTCTCCGGCGGCGTTTTTGATTATCTTGTTGACCTCGCCGTTGCTGAGAACTTCACCCATGCTGTCCTCAACCGAGAGCTTGTTCGGGTCACCCTCGCCGTCCGTCGCAACGAACCAGTTGCGCACGAATGAGGAGTATTCTGCGGGCATTTTGTATTCGTCCGTGGCTTTTTCGATGCCGTTTACCGTTATCGTGTGCGACGGGCGAACCTTGCCGCCGCGCGCTTTGATAACATTTTCGCCGAGTTTAAGCTCAATATCGTCGAAGACGAACACTCTGTCCGCTTTCTTCGTGTAGGTCTTGCCGTTTACTTCGAGCGTTACCTCCGGGCAGTTGGAGTAGACTTTTATCGTGCTCTTTCCGGCGGGTCTGTTGACGTATCTTTCGCCGGTGATGTGAACGAACTTCTTGTCGCTCCAGTATGCCTTGTAGAGCCAGAACGCGTCTTTCTTCGTCTTGCGGTCGAATGTCACAAGACCCTTGTTGTTTCTGCCTCTGACGCCGCCCTCGTTTCTCGATGCGGAGCCGAAGTCGAACATGTTCCAGACATATGAGCCCCAGAGCCAGTCGCGCTCGTTTATCGATTTGATATAGTGCTCATGGTAGATAGCCTGATAGTCCTCGCTATAGTCGCCCTGAACAGGGGAGTCGGAGTGGTATTTCGTGATGCCCTCCGCGCCGTATTCCGAAAGGCAGAGCTTGCCCTCGGGGTTCTCTCTGTGCCACTCGTCGAGCCAGTTGTTTATCTCGTCGCACGAGCCCATGTACCAGCCGTAATAGTGGTTGTAGCCGATGATATCGGTGATGTGGTTGAGCGGTGAGTTCACCGGGCACATGGTCAGCTGGGCGCATGTCGTGTATCTCGTCGGGTCAAGGTGTCTTGCGACCTTGTGCATATGCTTGAGGAATGTTATAAGCTTCTTGTTTGCGCTTCCGGCTATTGTGATTTCGTTCTCGATGCCCCAGCAGAATATCGATGGGTGGTTGTAGTTCTGTTTGATGAGCTCAACGAGCTGCTGCTCCGCGTTTTCATTGCGCTTGGGGCTGAAACGGGAGATAACCGGCACTTCTGCCCAGACGAGCAGTCCGCTCTCGTCGCAGAGATCATAGAAATAGCTGTTCTGCTGATAGTGGGCGAGGCGCACCGAATTCGCGCCGACATCGAGGATTATCTTGACATCCTCCGCGTGCTGCTTCTCGGTTATGGCATTGCCCATGTTCTCTCTGTCCTGGTGGCGGGAGACGCCCTGGAGCTTGATGTGCTCGCCGTTTAAGAAGAAGCCCTTGTGGCTGTCGATATGATATTCTCTGAGTCCGGTTCTGATGTCGATGTTGTCCGTGACTTCTTCTGTTGTGCTGTCAAAAATCTCACATCTGACGGTGTAGAGATACGGATTCTTTCTGCCGTTCCAGAGCACCGGGTCTTCAACGGGCAGCTTCGCGCTGATTATCGGGCGAAGATCCGCTATTGTTGAAGCCTTCTCGTTGCCGTCGGCGTCGATGAGCGTGAAGCGAGCCTTGTGCGAGCAGTCGGCGTTGTCAATAAGCGCCTTTATGCTCAGCTCCCAGCCGTCCTCGCCGACGCGGCGCGGGGTGATGTATATTCCGTCCGAGCCGTAGTCGTTCATGGTGAATCTGCAGTCCGGAACTTCGATAAGATTGACATCGCGATAAACGCCGCCGTAGAATGTGAAGTCCGCCATCGTCGGATAGACGGACTCGTCCGGCGAGTTGTCGGCGGTTATGTCAACGCGGCAGCCATATCTGATATAGTCGGAGATATCGACTCTGAACGCGGAATATCCGCCCTCGTGGACTGCGACAAGCTCATTGTTGACTCTGACTTCCGCCTTTGAATTGACTCCTCGGCATTCGAGGAACGTTTTCTTGTCCGATTTCGGCAGCTCTTTGGAATATGTCGCCTTTGTGCGAAGATATCCGTTTGTGCCGTCCTGACCGTCAAAGGCGTTCCATGTGTGCGGCAGATTGACGGTCTCGGTCTTCCCGTCGAGCGTGAAGAGCCAGCCGTCGTTTATCCTTATAATATTTCTCATTTTATGACCTCCCGTAAGATGATCTTATTATATACTGATATTAACAGAATACACATTGAAAGTCAATTGATCGACCTTTCACAGGTTATATAATACACCCAATATTTTAAACTTGTGTGAACGAATCATCACTTTGCTTGAATATTTTTTGAAAATCTGTTATTCTAAATAATGCCGGAAGATATCCGGCGAAGTGAAGAGAAAGGAAGAATACGAAATGTCAGTTATAACTGTTACAAAAGATAATTTTGATAAAGAAGTGCTTCAGAGCGATAAACCGGTCCTGCTCGATTTTTGGGCGTCGTGGTGCGGCCCGTGCCGCATGGTCTCGCCGATAGTTGACGAGATAGCCGCCGAGAATCCCGACAAAAAGGTCGGAAAGGTCAATGTCGACGAAGAGCCGGAACTCGCGTCAAAGTTCGATGTTATGAGTATACCCACTCTGCTCGTGTTTGAGGACGGCGAGCTGGTCAACCGCGCCGTCGGAGCGCGCCCGAAAGAGATGATACTCGATTTGTTCGATGAGTAATTTAAAGTACCGCAGGCTCTCTGCGGTATTTTTTGTTTGCTGATATAACTTTGCGGATGTAACACTGATGAGAGGAGATGCAGTATGAAAAGCTCGACCAAACGCATTATCTGCATAGGCGTTGTTGCTGTTGTTGCCGTGTGCGCGGCACTCTTGGCGCACTTTTTCCCCGGAAACAGCGCGGACGGCTCTGCGGATATAGTCAGAGTCTCCGTTGATGAAAACGGCGTGGCGTCCTTCGGCTGCAAGTCGGATAACGACTATGCGGGTCTTGTGCTAAACAGAAAGGATAAGACCTTCAATTTCATGCAGTCATATCGGTTCTCCGCCGCTCTGAGCGGCACTTATGAAGAAAATGACGATTATCTGATACTTACCGCGAAAAATTCCGGCTCGCAGAGCAAATTTACATTCAAAAAACAAAAAGACGGTCTCGAATTTCTCGCCAAAAAGTCCGATTCCGTGCGAGAGTTCTGCTATTCTGCGGATTCCGAAAAGACTGATAAGTGCTTAAAAAATAAGGCTCTTTTCACGCCCGAGTCTATCCGTACCGATGTTATAACTTACATCGGCAAGAACGAGCACGACGGTCAAAAAGATTATGTCGAAATCGTCCTGTCGCCCGCAGACTGCAGTTATTCCATGTACAGGAGCGGCATGAGTGACTGCTCGACCGGCACTTACGAAGAAAAGGACAACCGCCTTGTTCTCAGCGACGTCAACGGCAGGGATAAATATTATTTTGAAATCAGCGGCAATGAAATTGCCCTCGATTCTGAAAAGTCGGCGAAAAGGTCTTATATTTATTCCGATGCTGTGCTCGAAAAGCTCGCGGGAGGGCAGCATCCGTCCGATGTCCTTGAAAGCTATTTCAAGAGCTGACAGCATATAATTTTAAAAACATCCGCAAAAAAGCATCCGCAGAAATTTTCGTTCTGCGGATGCTCGATTTATTTTTTATGCCTTTTACGCCTCGGGGCAGATGTTCGTCGCAACGATATCAACGCCGGTGCCGAGTATGTTCGCGCAGACAACATCGCCGATCTTGACCGGAGCCTTGATCTCAAGCTTTGCTATCTCCTTGACGCAGTCCTTGACCTTGTCCTTCGGAACAGCCTTTGCGGACTTGACGGGAACAACGGGGTGAACGCCGCCGCTGACCTTGACAGTTGTCGTCAGGCTTCTCTCGGGGTGGGTGCACTCGGTTCTCGCATAGGCGTCGCCGCGCTTGCAGGTGTTGCCGGTAACGCTGAGAATCTCTCCGTCGTCGTTGAGCTCAACGGAGATCTGGCAGCCCATGGGGCAGGCGACACAAATAATATCTTTTACCATGATTATTCCTCCACCTGAATTTCGATTATGCCGTTCTCATCAAAGTTCTTGAGCATGTCGCTCTTGATGATGACGTTCTCCATCTCGCCGGGAGCGAGTCTCGGGCGCTTCTTGCTGATGAGCGTCTCGCCGTTGTATGTGACAACGACCTTGGCATTCTTGTGAACGTCGCCGACTCTGAAGAAGAGCTTGACATCCTCGTCCTCGCCGAGGGCTATCTTCTGCGGTACGATGTAGCGCACGCCGTTGATGCCTCTGGTCTTGACGTATTTCTTCTCTTTATTTCCGCCGTTCTTTATGTATCTCGCTGCGCCCTCGCCGGCCGTCTGGCTCTCAAGGGTAACGAAGTCAACAAGATCGTGAACGTGCAGCACGTTGCCGCAGGCGAAAACGCCGGGGTGGGTGGTCTCTCTGTATTCGTCGACTATCGGGCCGCCGGTGACGCGGTCAAATTCTATGCCCATGTTCTTGCTCAGCTCGTTCTCGGGGATAAGACCGACGGAAAGCATGAGCGTGTCGCAGGGGACATATTCCTCTGTGCCGGGGATCGGGCGGCGGTTCTCGTCGACCTTTGCAATGGTGACGCCCTCAAGGCGCTCCTTGCCGTGAATGTCGATAACCGTGGTGCTCAATTTGAGCGGGATGTCGAAGTCGTTGAGGCACTGAACGATGTTTCTCGTCAGTCCGCTCGAATAGGGCATCAGCTCGCAGACCATCTTGACGTGCGCACCCTCAAGGGTCATGCGGCGCGCCATGATAAGACCGATATCGCCCGAGCCGAGGATAACGACTTCCTTGCCGGGCATATAGCCGTCAATGTTGACATATTTCTGCGCAGTACCTGCGGAGAGAACGCCGGCGCAACGGGTGCCCGCGATGTTGAGCGCACCTCTCGGACGCTCGCGGCAGCCCATTGCAAGAATGACTGCGGTGGCGTCGATCTCAATAAGACCGTCCTCTTTGTTGACTGTGGTGACGACGTTGTCGTCGGAAATGGAGAGTACCATTGTGTCGGTCTTTACGACAATGTCGGTGTCCTCAACAAGCTCGATGAAACGCGCGGCGTATTCGGGACCCGAAAGCTCCTCGCCGAAGTAGTGCAGACCGAAGCCGGTGTGTATGCACTGCTCAAGGATACCGCCGAGAGTCTCTGCGCGCTCGAGTATGATTATCTTTTCAACGCCGCTTTCGCGCGCCTTGAGCGCAGCAGCCATGCCTGCGGGGCCTCCGCCGATAACGGCAAGATCATATTTAAGCATTAGTATTCATCCTTTCATGCTGCGAAAGTTCGCAAATCACTTAGTCCTGCCGAAGAGGATCTTTGACTCTCCGCCGCATTTTGTGATTTCATCAAGCTCCTGACCAAGCTCTCTTGCAAGTATCTCGACTACCTTTGAACCGCAGAAGCCGCCCTGGCAGCGACCCATCCCGGCTCTCGTGCGGCGTTTTACGCCGTCAACGTCGATGGCGCCTGCGGGCGCGTGGATAGCGTCGAGAATCTCGCCCTCGGTTATAGTCTCGCAGCGGCAGATAACTCTGCCGTATGCGCTGTTCTTTTCAACAAGTGCCTTGCGCTCTTCCGCGCTCATGTGGCGGAAACGCACGGGAGCGGGTCTGCCGGGGATGAAGTCCGCCTTCTCGCTGACTTTGCCCTTGTCCTGCAGAATCATGTCGCAGACATAAAGGCCGATAGCGGGAGCGGAGGAAAGACCGGGCGACTCGATGCCGGCGACATTTATGAACTTTGCGTCCTTCTCGCTGGGGGCGATGATGAAATCGTCGCCGGTGCTGTGGGCGCGGATGCCTGCAAACGAAGTGATGACGTCGCGGGTTGAGAGCGACGGAACGGATCTCAGAGCGGTCTTGAAAACGCCGTTCGTGCCGTCTGCGGTGGTCGAGCAGTCGTCCTTTTCGTCTATGTCGACTGCGCTCGGACCTACGAGCAGGTTGCCGTCAACGGTCGGGGTGACAAGAACACCCTTGCCCATCTTTGAAGGACACTGGAATATCGTGTGCTTTACCTTGTCGCCGACTGCTCTGTCCATGAGCATATATTCGCCCTTGCGGGGAATAATGGTTATTGAATCGTCGCCGATGAGAGAAGCTACCTTGTCGCAGAAAACGCCGGCGGCGTTGACGACATATTCGGCTTCGATCTCGCCTGCGTCGGACTTGAGGACAAAGTTGCCCTGCGCGTTCTTTTCAATAGCCGTAACATCAAAATTGCGGAAGAACTCGACGCCGTTCATGACTGCGTTCTCAACTGCCGCTATCGTCAGCTCGTAGGGGCAGACGATTCCGGCGGTCGGAGCGTAGAGCGCGGCGACTGCCTCGTCGCTGAGGTTCGGCTCTTCGCGGTGAATAGCCTCTTTGTCGAGAATCTCGAGTCCGAGAACTCCGTTCTCTTCGCCTCTTGCCTTGAGCTCTTCAAGAGTCTCAACTTCCTCGTTCGAGAAAGCGACGACATATGAGCCGATGGGCTTGAACGGGACATGGAGCGTCTCGCACAGACCGGGCATTGCGGCAGTGCCCTCAACGTTGAGTCTCGCTTTGAGGGTGCCGGGCATTGCGTCGAAGCCTGCGTGGACAATGGCGCTGTTGGCCTTTGTTGTGCCCATCGCCATGTCGCTGCATTTTTCAACCAATGCGACTTTGATGTTATATCGGCTCAGCTCTCTCGCGACCATTGCGCCGCTGACGCCTGCACCGATAATTGCTACATCGTATGACATATTTTTACCTCCAGACGGAAATAGTATGGCTGGTTTTACAGACATAATTATTATACCACTCTTTTTGCCGGCAGACAAGTATATAAAGCGCCATAATCTATATTTTTGTCGTTATATTTGCTCTCAATTTATGACAATTTAATTATTGTGAAAATTTTGCGCCTGCTTTAATAATTGCGCTCGCACAGGCAACAATAAACACCGACTTTACCTTATTTGCGGATTTTAGATCCGCACGGGAGGAAGAAAAATGGAAGAATATCTTGTGCAGATGAAGGGAATATCGAAGTTCTTTCCCGGAGTCGTCGCACTCGACAAAGTCGATTTCGAGCTTCGGGCGGGCGAAGTGCATGCACTGCTCGGCGAAAACGGAGCGGGAAAATCCACGCTGATGAAAATAATCGGCGGAATATATCAAAAAGACGAGGGCGAAGTGAAGATACGCGGCAAAACGCAGGAGTATTCTACCGTCGCCCAGGCGTCTGAACTCGGCATTGCCGTTATCCATCAGGAGCTCAATATGTGCCGCCATCTGACCGTGGCGGAGAACATCTTTCTCGGCAGGGAGCTCAAAAAGGGCGGCATGGTCGATTTCAAAGAGCAGAACGCCCGCGCGTCAAAGCTTCTCAAAGAACTGAGCCTCAATATCGAGCCCGATACCGAAGTCGGCAAGCTCTCCGTGTCAAAACAGCAGATGGTCGAGATTGCAAAGGCTCTCTCGACAAACGCCGATATTATAATCATGGACGAGCCGAGCTCGGCGCTGACCGAGCGCGAAACGCAGGAGCTTTTCAGAATAATAAACAAGCTAAAAAATATGGGCAAGGGCATAATTTATATCTCTCACCGCCTTGAAGAGCTCGAAAATATCGTCGACAGAGTCACTGTCATGCGCGACGGAAAATATATAAAGACCGCCGATTTCAAAGATCTTTCAATTGGAGAGATAATCGCCCTCATGGTCGGACGCGAGATAACCGAAAAATATCCGCACGAGCAGACCGAGCGCGGCAAAAAAATCATGGAGGTCAAGGGTATATCATCTTCCGAGGTTCAGAATATCTCGTTCGATCTCTATTCCGGCGAGATACTCGGCTTTGCCGGCCTTGTCGGCGCGGGGCGCACGGAACTTGTCAGGGCGCTGTTCGGCGCGGATAAAATAACGGCGGGCGAAGTTGTCGTCTACGACAAGAGCGTGAAGCTCAAAAGCCCGCGCGACGCTGTCAAGGCGGGCATAGTCTGCGCGCCGGAGGACAGAAAAAAAGACGGTCTTTTGGTCGAGCTCGATGTCAGCGAGAATATCGCTATAGCAAATCTCGATACGCTCTCGAACCCCGTCGGAGTGCTCAGCGCAAAGCGCGAGCGGGATATGGCTAATCGCGCCGTGAAAGAGCTGAAAATAAAAACGCCGTCAATAAAAAGCGAGGTAAAGAATCTTTCGGGCGGCAACCAGCAGAAGATAGTCGTCGGCAAATGGCTCATGCGCGACGCCAAAGTAATAATCTTCGACGAGCCGACGCGCGGCATCGATGTCGCCGCCAAGGTCGAGATATATAATCTGATGAACAAGCTCAAAAAGAGCGGCATCGGCGTTATGTTCGTCTCGTCTGAGCTGCCCGAGGTGCTCGGCATGAGCGACAGGATAATCGTCATGTGTTCCGGGCGCATCACGGGCGAACTCAGCCGCGATGAAGCCACGCAGGAAAAAATAATGGAGCTTGCAACAAAGTTCCGCACGGAGGTGAGCTGAATGTTCAAAAAAATGCTTTCCGCAAGGGGAATGGGACAGGTGCTCTCGGTCTTTGCGGCGCTGATAGTTATGATAATCGTCTTTGCGCTGATAAATCCGCTGTTCTTCTCCGCAACCAATATAACGAACCTTCTGCGCCAGGTGGCGCCGATATTGATAATCGGCGTCGGCCAGTCGTTCGTTCTTATAACCGCCGGAATCGACCTTTCGATAGGCTCGGTCGCGGGAATGTCGTGCATGATAAGCGCGACGCTGATGACAAAATTTAATATGAACCCGATTTTGACCGTGCTCATAACTATTATTTGTTGCCTTGCAATCGGTCTTATAAACGGACTTCTTATCTCTGTCGCAAAGCTCCCGGCGTTCATAGCTACCCTCGGTACTATGATAATCGCCCGCGGTGTCGCGCAGATAGTCAACGGCAATATGAACACCAACGGCATATATTCCGACGCCTTCAAGAATTTCTTCTATTACGGCCGCTTCCTCGGAATATATACCCCGATCTGGATAGCGATAGTACTCTTCGCTTTCTTCGCGTTCATTCTTTCAAAGACGGCACTCGGCAGGCATGTCTATGCCCTCGGCTCGAACTATGAGGCGGCGCGCCTGTCCGGAGTCAATGTCGCCGCGGCGCAGACGAAAGTTTATGTCATATCTTCTTTCCTCGCCGGCGTTGTCGGCTTGATACTCACCGCGCAGAGCGGCATGGGCAGTATGGACGCGGGCTCTAACTATGAGCTCAATGCTGTTGCCGCGTCCGTTATCGGCGGAGTCAGCACCATGGGCGGACAGGGTATGCTCCTCGGCACCGTCATAGGTGCATTTATCTGGGGCGTGCTCAATAACGGTCTCCAGTTCGCAGGCGCGCCTCTCGCGCTTCGCAATATAGTCATCGGCATAGTCGTCATAATCTCCGTGCTTATAGACAGAATCGTCCACGGAGGCAAGCGGCTCAACACGAATGCTGCCAAAGGGCTCAAGCTCGGCGGCGGCAGAGAAAAAAGAGAATAAACGGAGGACAGTATGAAAAAGATACTCGCAGTTATTATGTCGGCGTTGCTGATTCTGACCGCCTTTGCGGCGTGCAGCAGAAGCGGCGAGGGCAACAACACGGCGCAGGGCATGACCGAGAGCGCCGCCAACGCAAAGTACAAAGTATATCTCATCACTATCGACAAGATGGATCAGCACTGGGTCTCGGTCGACAAGGGCGCGTCTGATATGGCAAAACAGCTCGGCATCACTTATAAGTGGGATGCCCCCGATGTCAAAGACAACGCCAAGCAGATCGAGGCGGTCAACAACGCCATCGCCGACGGCGCGAGCCTGATAATGCTCGCCGCAAACGACCCCTCGGCAATTTCGCAGACCGTCAAAAACGCAAAGGACAAGGGAGTCAAGATAATCTATGTTGATTCTCCCGCAAACGAGCCTGCGGTCACAACTCTCTCGACCGATAATTACAACGCAGGCATGATAGCGGGCGAGACCATGCTCGAAGAGCTCAAAAACGCGGGCATAACGAGCGGCAAGATAGGCATAATCGGCGTCAACACCGCGACAAATTCGAGCATGAACCGCGAAAAGGGTTTCCGCGAGGCGATAACCAAGGACGGCAAGTTCACTCTGCTCACTACCGAATATAAAGACGGCAACTTCGCATCCTCGCAGGAGGCGGCAACCGGTTTTATAACCGGCAATTCCGACCTTGTCGGACTTTACGGCACCAACGAGGGTTCGACCGTCGGCGTGGGCAACGCTATCAAAGATTCCGGCAAGAAGATAATCGGCATCGGCTTTGATACTTCGAACACTATCGAGTCGCTGATAAACGACGGAAGTCTTAAAGCGGTCATGGTGCAGAATCCCTATACCATGGGCTATCTCGGCATGGCGCAGGCGCTCGCGGCTCTCAAAGGCAATTCGACGGGTCCCGAATCTATAGATACCGGCGTGTCCGTTGTCAGGGCTTCAAAATAAAACAATAACAAATTCGGTCGCCCCCGCATAAACTGTTGCGGGGGTGTTTTTATGCGCCGGATGCGCCGATTCAATATTCGCACTCTGCCGCGCGGGGCGTTCAGGGCTCTGTGCGCTTTTACGCTTGCTGTCTGCCTTGTGCTCGTTGTCGATGCGCGGCTTCGCCCGGCGGTTCGCAATATCGCCATGACCCGTGCCAAGAGCCTTGCCGTGCGCACGGTCGGCGAGAGCATAGAAAAATTTATATCCGAAAACCCGGAGGAGTGCTCCGCTCTTATCAGCGTCGGCTCGAACGACGGAAAGATAGGTTCAATGTCGCTCAATGCCGCCTCCGTCAATTTATTCAAGTCCCGCCTTGTCCGCGCCGTTGATGAAGCGCTCGAAGAAAATGCAAAATTTGTTGTGAAAATACCGCTCGGTGCTGTAACCGGCTCCGAAGTCTTTGCGGGTATGGGACCCGAGATACCCGTAACCGTCCGCATGACGGGCGGTGCAGATGCGCAGATAACTGACGAATTTATCTCTGCGGGCATAAACCAGACCCGTCACAGAGTTATGCTGAAAGTCGAGTGTTCAGTCTATGTCTTTCTCGGCGGTAACGAGGGCGCGGCGAATTTTTCGGATGAATATTGCATAGCCGAGAATATCGTCGTCGGCACTGTCCCGCAGACCGCCGTGACAATAGATATTCCGCAGCGGCAGTGAAATAAATTGTTGTTAGATGTATTCAAGTTGTGGTATAATAACCGCAGAGAAAAAGGAAGCTTAAAAGGAGGAATCCCTGTTGACCGACAAGGAGCAGAGCGCAAAACGCGCGCAGGAGCTCAGAGATAAGCTCAATTATTACAGCAGAAAATATTATGTCGACGACGACCCCGAGATAGAGGACTACGAATATGATATGCTCCAGCGCGAGCTCAAGGCGATAGAGGATAAATATCCCGACCTCGTGACTCCGGATTCCCCGACCGTGCGCGTCGGCGGCAGCGCGGAAAATCTGTTCTCAAAGGTAGAACACCGCGTGCGCATGGAGAGTTTGCAGGATGCGTTCAGCTTCGCGGAGATAGAGGAATTCGACCGCCGTGTCAGAGAGACCGAGCGGGATGTTCGCTATGTCGTCGAGCCGAAAATCGACGGACTTTCCGTCTCGCTCGAATATACAAACGGCGTGCTGACCCGCGGCTCGACCCGCGGCGACGGCGATGTCGGCGAGGATGTTACCGCAAACCTGCGCACCGTGCGCTCGATTCCGCTGAAAATAAAAACTCCGCTGCCTTTCCTCGAAGTCAGAGGCGAGGTGTATATGCCGAAGTCGGTCTTTGCCTCTCTCGTCACAAGACAGGAGCTCGACGGCGAAAAGCCCTTTAAAAACCCGCGCAACGCCGCCGCAGGTTCGCTCAGACAGAAAGATTCAAAAGTGACCGCAAGCAGGGGACTCGATATCTTCGTTTTCAATGTCCAGCAGATAGAGGGCGCACAACTCAGCTCGCATAAGCAGTCGCTTGATTTCCTGCGCGAACAGGGTTTTCATACCATTCCGTTCTATACTCGGTTTGATAATATAACCGATGTTATTTCCGAGCTCAAACGCATCGGCGAGATACGCTCGGGACTCGAATATGATATCGACGGCGCGGTTATAAAAGTCGATGATTTTGCCCAGCGCGAACGCCTCGGCAGTACATCGAAATTCCCGAAGTGGGCGGTGGCTTTCAAATATCCGCCCGAAGAAAAGACAACGAAGCTCGTTGATATAGAGATCGGTGTCGGACGCACGGGCGTGCTCACTCCGACTGCCGTTTTTGAACCTGTTCTTCTCGCGGGTTCAACCGTCAGCCGCGCAACGCTTCATAATCAGGATTTCATAACAGAAAAGGATATCCGCATCGGCGATGAAGTCGCCGTAAGAAAAGCGGGCGATATAATCCCCGAGGTCGTGCGCGTCGTGTCGCACGCGGAAAATTCCGTGCCGTATATCCTGCCGTCAATCTGCCCGTCATGCTCCGCTCCCGTTATCCGCGAAGAGGGTGAGGCGGCTGTCCGCTGCGTCAATCCCGAGTGCCCGGCTCAGCTGCTGCGCAATGTTATCCATTTCTGTTCGCGCGATGCCATGGATATCGAGGGGCTCGGCGACGCCCTCGTCGAAAAGTTTATCTCTGAAAATCTGATATCAAATGTCGCCGATATCTATGACATAACCGCAGGCGAGATAATGATGCTCGAAGGACATCAGGAAAAGTCGGCGAAGAATCTCGTCGATGCTATCGAACGCTCGAAGCAAAACGACCTTTCGCGCCTGCTGTTCGCTCTTGGCATACGCCATATCGGTCAGAAAGCGGCGAAGCTTCTCTCCGAGCACTTCGGCGATATCGATTCTATAATCGCCGCGTCCGAAGAGGAGATAGCCGAAATAGATGGCTTCGGCGGAATAATGGCAAAGAGCGCGGCGGAATTTTTCTCCATGACTCAGACTGCCGATTTAATAGAACGACTCAAAGCGGCGGGAGTCAATATGAAGTCGCTCAAAGAAAAGAGCGACGATCAGCGCTTCTCTGGCCTGACTTTCGTCCTTACGGGCACTCTGCCGACGCTTTCGAGAAAAGAAGCGACGGAGATAATCGAAAATCTCGGCGGCAAAGCGTCGTCAT
>ENA-OZWS01000026-OZWS01000026.1-human-gut-metagenome-genome-assembly--contig:-NODE-26-length-32067-cov-7.010965_pt1 | contig 32067 bp, 19 predicted proteins | sample MGYA00244848_ERZ654082 | MGnify/ENA primary metagenome ERZ654082 (study PRJEB26926, sample SAMN06165035) | human gut metagenome | biome: ENVO:00009003; feature: ENVO:2100002; material: ENVO:00002003... | reverse complement strand
TACGAGATCATGCCTAGTCTCGTGGGCTCGGAGATGTGTATAAGAGACAGAACTGACCGCAGACCTCGTTGAAGCGACAATGGGTCCTGTACGCCAGGCTATCTCGGACTCCGGTCTCAAGACTTCCGATCTCCACAAGATCCTTATGGTCGGCGGCTCGTCCCGTATCCCCGCTGTTCAGGAAGCTGTTAAGAAGTACACCGGCGTCGAGCCTTTCAAGGGCATCAACCCCGATGAGTGCGTCGCTATCGGCGCTGCTATCCAGGGCGGCGTCCTTGCAGGCGATGTCAAGGGACTGCTTCTTCTTGATGTTACCCCGCTGTCACTCGGCATCGAGACCATGGGCGGCATAAACACCAAGATCATCGACAGAAACACCACAATCCCCGTCAAGAAGAGCCAGATCTTCTCGACCGCAGTTGATAATCAGCCTTCAGTTGAAGTCCATGTCCTCCAGGGCGAGAGAGACTTCGCTAAAGATAACAAGACCCTCGGCGTGTTCCACCTCGACGGCATCATGCCCGCACGCAGAGGCGTGCCGCAGATCGAAGTTACCTTCGATATCGATGCAAACGGCATAGTCCATGTTTCCGCAAAGGATCTGGGCACCGGCAAGGAGCAGTCGATCTCCATCACCTCTTCGTCCAACATGTCCAAGGAGGATATCCAAAAGGCTGTTGACGAGGCTGAGAAGTTCGCTGAGGAAGACAAGAAGCGCCGCGAGGAAGTTGATATCAGAAACGGCGCAGACCAGATGGTCTATCAGTGCGAGAAGCTCGTCAGCGAGGACGGCGACAAGTTCTCCGAGGACGACAAGAAGGACATCAACGACAAGGTCGATGCCCTTAAAGAAGCCCTCAAGGGCGAGGATATCAACCTCATCAAGTCCCGCCAGGAAGAGCTCACCGCTAAGTTCTATGAGATTTCCGAGAAGGTCTACAAGGCAGCTGCCGAGCAGGCTCAGGCTCAGCAGGGTGCCGACGGCGCTCAGCCCGGCAATGATGCGGGATACACTGAGGCGAATTACACGGACGTTCCCGAAGACAACGACTAAGTCGGCAATGCGTAATTTCGCGTGATACTGCGTTGTGAGAACCATGCCCGTTCGGTCACGTACCAACGTACGCTTCCTCGCGGGCAGAACCTCACGCCTTGTCTCGCACAAAATTCCGCTATTGCCTACCTTTCGCAGGAATTGACAGCCGGCAATGCGTAATTTCGCGCGATACGGCGTTGTGAGAACCTGAGAACTTGGTCACGTACCGACGTACGCTCCCGCGTTCTCAGAACCTCACGCCTTGTCTCGCACAAAATTCCGTGATTGCCTACCTTTCGCAGGAATTGACAGCCGGCAATGTGTAATTCTGCGTGATACTGCGTTGTGGGAACCATGCCCGTTCGGTCACGTACCAACGTACGCTCCCTCGCGGGCAGAACCTCACGCCTTGTCTCACACAAAATTCCGCGATTGCCTGCCCTGATAAGGCTTGCGGAGAAACCGCACATAGCTGCGTTGCGAGAAGCAACACATAGATTCTTGTAGGGGTCGGCGACCCGACGACCCGATGCCGCGCGAGCGGCACAATATGAAACGGTGTTATAATATGCCGTTATGGGGCGGCGCCACGACGCTCCGGTGCAAAGCGCTGCTTTGCAAAAAAAGTATGACTGGCTGAGGGATTGCTTTGCAGTCCCTCAATAGTACATTGTAAGTAAAAAGGAGTAATTTCCCTTGGCTGATAAAAGAGATTTTTACGAGGTGCTCGGGGTCAGCAAAAATGCCACTGAGGACGAGATAAAAAAAGCATACCGTCAGAAGGCGAAGCAGTATCATCCCGATCTCAACCCCGGTGACGCTGACGCCGAGGCGAAATTCAAGGAGGTCAACGAGGCATACGAGGTGCTCTCTGATAAGGATAAGCGCGGCAGGTATGACCAGTTCGGCCATGCCGGCGTCGATCCGAACTTCGGCGCGGGCGGCGGCGCAGGCGGCTGGGGCACAGGCTCCGGCGGCGTTGACTTCGATTTAGGCGATATTTTCGGCAGCTTCTTCGGAGGCGGCGGAGGGTTCGGCGGCTTCGGCGGCGGACGCTCCGACCCCAACGCCCCGAGGCGCGGCGACGACGTTCAGGCGCGCGTCACGATTTCGTTTGAAGAGGCGGCGAAGGGCTGCAAGCGCAAGATAGAGATACACCGCATCGAGACCTGTCCCGACTGCGGCGGCTCGGGCGCCCAGAAGGGCTCGACCACCAAGACCTGCCCCGACTGCGGCGGCAGAGGTCAGGTGAATGTCCAGCAGAGAACACCGTTTGGTGTTATTTCGACCACTAAGACCTGTACCAGGTGCGGCGGCAAAGGCAAAATTGTCGAGAAGCCGTGCCAGAAGTGCCGCGGCGGCGGACGAGTGTCCAAGCGCCGTGAGCTCGAGGTGAATATCCCCGCCGGTATCGACGACAGACAGGTCATCTCCGTGCGCGGCGAGGGCAGCATGGGCTCGAACGGAGGTCCCTCCGGCGATCTTCATGTGTCCGTGTTCGTCAGACCGCACCCGTTCTTTGAACGCGAGGGCTATAACATCTGGTATGACTGCAAGGTAAACTTTGTCCAGGCGGCTCTGGGCGACAGCATCATGGTGCCTACCATTGACGGCAAGGTCAAGTTCGACCTGCCCGCCGGCACTCAGCCCGGCACCGTCATGTCCCTCAAGGGCAAGGGCATTCAGTATCTCAATTCGCGCGGCAGAGGCGATCAATATATACGCATAATCGTCGAAGTCCCGAAGGATCTGACTGCGCCTCAGCGCGAGGCACTCAAAAACTTCAAGGATACCATGGGCTACAGCGATGTCACCCCTGATGAGAAGCGCGGATTCTTTGGCAAAAAGAAGAAATAATTTCTCAGACCGGAACGGCACGCACCGCTCCGGTCGCGTTTTTATACAGTCAAACCGTCTGTGCCCTTTATTTTACATATTCCCGTCGGCTCTGTCTGTTGACGGAGTGGGTAATATGAAGTATAATAAATAGATAAAGCGTTTACGATTTAAAGACGGGGGAAGCCGCTTTTCGGCGGCATATCAACGAAAAAGGAAGATATATTATGGAAGATAAATTTGAATCTGCGGCTCTGCTTATGCCGACCGTTGCGCTGCGAGGTCTCGTGGTGTTTCCCGGCATGCAGGTGCATTTTGATGTTGGCAGAGAAAAATCTATAGATGCGCTGAAAGCGGCGCTCGCGGGCGACAGAAAAATTTTCCTGACCGCGCAGAAAGATATAGCGATTGACGATCCCGATTTCAACGACCTCTATAAGCTCGGCGTTGTCGCGACTGTTTCGCGCGTCGCGAAGCTCCCGGGCGAGGGGGATATAGTGCGCGTGTCCGTCAAGGGCATGTATCGCGCACGCCTGAACGGAATCGTCTCGTCCGAGCCGCACCTTGTCGGCGCGATAAGAGCCTGCGCAATACGCAAATATGACAGAGAAAACGAGTACGGTCAGGCGCTCATCAGAAGCGCAAAGAGCATCTTCGAGGGCTATGCGCAGAGTGCGCCCCAGCTCTCTCCCGATGTCGTGCTCGCGGTTCTCGGTTTTGACCATCCCGGCGACATGGCGGATTTCATCGCCGGCAATATAGCTCTCGAATTCTCGGACAGGCAGTCTGTTCTCGAAGAGCTCGATCCGATAAAGCGCCTTGAAAAGCTCTGCGTGCTCCTGCTCAAAGAGTCCCGTCTGCTCGAATATGAGGACGAGATTCAGGAGATGGTGCAGAAGCAGATGGACGACAGCCAGCGCGAATACTATCTTCGCGAGCAGCTCAAAGTGATTTCGTCCCAGCTCAACAACGGCGTGTCTCCCGAGGAGGAGATTCAGGAGTTCCGCGACAAAATCGCGGCTCTGCCCGTTGACGATGCGTCAAAAGAGAAGCTTCTGCGCGAGTGCGACAGGCTCGAACGCTACGCGGTTCAGTCGCCCGAGGCGGCGGTGAGCAGGAACTATCTTGAGACCTGCCTTGAACTGCCCTGGGGTAAATATACAAAAGATAACCTCGACCTTACCCGCGCCCACAAGATACTTGAGGCGGATCACTACGGGCTCAAAAAGGTCAAGGAGCGCATCCTCGAATTCATGGCTGTGCGCTCGCTCGCGCCCGATGTCGGCGGTCAGATAATCTGCCTCGTCGGCCCTCCCGGAGTCGGCAAGACCTCGGTCGCAAAGTCGGTCGCCCGCGCTATGGGCAGAAAATATGCCCGCATATCTCTCGGCGGCGTCCATGACGAGGCTGAGATACGCGGCCACAGAAAGACATATATCGGCTCGATGCCCGGCAGAATAATTGCCGCTATCCAGCAGGCGGGCAGTTCGAATCCGCTCATTCTGCTCGATGAGGTAGATAAGCTCGGCAGCGACTACAAGGGCGATCCGTCCTCCGCGCTGCTCGAAGTGCTCGATTCCGAACAGAACTATGCGTTCAGGGACAATTATCTTGAGATTCCCTATGACCTGAGCAAGGTGCTGTTCATAACCACGGCGAACGTCGCTTCCGATATCCCCGCGCCGCTCTATGACCGCATGGAGGTCATTGAGCTCGGCAGCTACACGGCGGAAGAGAAGTTCCATATCGCCAAGAAGCATCTTATCCCCAAGCAGCTCAAGAAACACGGGCTCACCGCGCGTCAGCTCCGCTTCACGGACGGCGCGATAAGAAATATGATTGACGGCTATACCCGCGAGGCGGGCGTCAGAAGGCTCGAACAGCTCATAGCCTCCGTCTGCCGCAAGGCCGCCAAGCGTATAGCCGAGGGCGAGGAGAAGATAAGCGTCAAAGAGAGCGATCTTCAAGCTCTGCTTGGCAACCCGAAGTTCAAGGAAGAGAAACTCAGGGATTCCGATGAGGTCGGCGTGGTCAACGGGCTTGCGTGGACTTCTGTCGGCGGCGAGCTGCTCGAGGTCGAAGCGGCCGTGCTCGATGGCACGGGCAAGCTTGAGCTCACCGGCTCTCTCGGCGATGTGATGAAGGAGAGCGCCCATGCGGCAATGTCCTATGTCCGCTCACGCGCCGATGTGCTCGGAATAGACAGCAAATTCTATAAAAATAAAGATATACATATTCATTGCCCCGAGGGTGCAGTCCCGAAGGACGGCCCGTCCGCGGGTGTCACGATGACCACGGCGCTCGTCTCCGCGCTGACCGGTGCCCCCGTCAGAAGAGATGTGGCGATGACCGGCGAAGTCACCTTGCGCGGCAGAGTCCTGCCGATAGGCGGACTCAAGGAGAAGTCCATGGCGGCTTACATACGCGGCATAAAGACCGTTATCATCCCCAAGGCGAATGTGCCCGATCTAGACGAGGTCGACGATGCGGTGAAAGCAAATGTCGAGTTCGTTCCCGTCAGCCATGTTGATGAGGTGCTGAGCATCGCGCTTCTGCCCGTCAGCAAGCCTGCCGAGGTCGTTGACGCGCACGATGACTCTAAAGACAGCAAACACGCCGATATTCCGGCGCACGATAAAACAGGCGGACGCAGAAGCCGCGTCACGCAGTGAGGTTTTTATGAGATTTGATATCATTGAATTCGACCGCTCTTACGGCACATCTTCTCAGCTCAAGAGATTCTCGGAGCCCGAAATAGTTTTTTCGGGGCGCTCCAATGTCGGCAAGTCGTCGCTGATGAACAAGCTGTTCAATCGCAAGAATCTTGCCCGCGTCAGCTCCGTTCCGGGAAAGACCGTCACCGTCAACTTTTTCAAAGGCGACAAGGTGAATTTCGTCGACCTCCCGGGCTACGGCTACGCCAAGGCGGCAAAGAGCGAAAAGCTGCGTTGGGCGGAGCTTATGGAGGGCTTTTTCGGCTCCGATCGCAATATAACGCTCGTCGTTCAGCTTATAGACTCGCGTCACAAGCCGAGCAAGGATGACTACGACATGCTGAACTTCCTGAAATCCGGCGGATACAAAACGGTTATCGCGCTGACGAAGATAGACAAGCTCAACAAAACCGAGCGCGCTCAGCGCCTTGAGGCGTTCAAAACCGAGCTTGCCGACTTTCCGGATTACGAGACTGTTTCGTTCTCGTCGCAGACCGGCGAGGGCGTGGATACGCTCAGAAAAATAATCGCGAGCGCGGCGGAATAAGCGGAATGTGACCTGCCAAAGCTGACAAATTGTGTAAAGTTATATAACTTTACACAGCTGATTTGACGACTTTCGATTCCGTTTGTTCAAACTGCGAAAAGCGTTGAAAAATACCGGGTTTAGCGCTAAAAAACAAGACTTAAAACGACCGTGCCCGATATTTCAATGATACGAAACATGTAAAGCTAATCAGCTTTACATCTTAAAATGAGAGGATGATGTATATGTCCGATTTCACAACCGTCTATTTCACATGGATCAAGAGGGGATTCAACATCCCGTCGACCCTCGTTGAGTTCTCGCTCTTCGGAAACGAGATAAGCATCAAGTTCTACGGAGTCATTATCGCCTTCGGCTTTATACTCGCCGCGCTCTTCGGCGGCAGAATGGCCTACAAGTGGCGCATAAGCCTCGATAAGATGCTCGATGTGCTCATCTACGGCACTCTCGCGGGAATAATCGGTGCGCGTGCGTACTATGTTATATTCCAGTGGGACTATTATAAGCTCCATCCGGCGGAGATACCGCAGATCTGGCAGGGTGGTCTCGCCATCTACGGAGGAATAATCGGCGGACTCATCGCCGCGTTCATAGTCTGCAAGGTCAGAAAGATAAATATTCTTAACCTCCTTGATATGGGCGGCATCAGCCTGCTTATCGGTCAGGGAATCGGACGCTGGGGCAACTTCATGAATCAGGAGGCATTCGGCACGAATACCGACGCCCCGTGGGGAATGTGGAGCAAAAAGATAGCGGCGACGATAATTCAGGACAGTCAGCTGCTCGCGGAAAAGGGCATAACCATGGATCCAAATAAGCCCGTTCATCCGACCTTCCTCTATGAGTCGCTTTGGTGCCTCATCGGATTCCTCATCCTCTATGTTATCTATAAGAAGTTCAGAAAATTCAGCGGTCAGCTTTTCCTCGGCTACGGCGCGTGGTACGGGCTGGGCAGAATGATAATCGAGGGCTTCAGAACCGACAGCCTCTATATCGCACACACGACTATAAGAGTTTCGCAGGTCGTCTCCGGCGTGCTTATGCTCGTCTGCCTTGTGCTGTATATAGTGTTCACAGTCAAATATACGAAGCATCCCAAGCCCATTGAGGGCGTGGATTACTTCCCGGAGGACGCCGTAAAGACCAAGAAGGAGCGCCTTGCGGACGAGGCCGCCGCTATGCAGGCGCAGACCGAGGAGACTTCCGCGGAGAAGTCCGAGGAGGTTTCCGAAGAAACTCCCGAAAAAGAGCCCGAAGAAAAAATCGAGGAGACTCCCAAAGAGGAGAAGCACGAAGACAGCGGAAAAACGGAATAAATCAATTGGAAAGAGTGGATAAGATGGCAAAGCTGATAGACGGAAAGCTTATTTCCGCAGAGGTGCTCGACTCGGTACGCGAGCGCGTGGAATATCTGAAAAGCCGCGGCGTTGAGCCGTGCCTTGCGGTCATAATCGTCGGTGATGACCCCGCCTCGAGGGTGTATGTCAACAATAAAAAGAAGAGCTGCGAAAAGGTCGGCATAAAGTCGCTCGAATTTGCGCTCCCCGCCGATACGAAGCAGGAGGAGCTCATCGCGCTCATTGACCGTCTCAATGCGGATTCGTCCGTCAGCGGAATACTCTGCCAGCTTCCCGTGCCGGAGCATATCGACTCCGAGGAGCTTATCCGCCGCATCTCGCCCGAAAAGGATGTCGATTGCTTCCATCCGCAGAATGTCGGCGCGGTGGTGACAGGGGGCAATGTGTTTTTGCCCTGCACCCCGGCGGGAATAATCGAGATGCTGCATCATGAAAATATAGCGACCGCGGGCAAAAACTGCGTTATCGTCGGCAGAAGCAATATCGTCGGCAAGCCCATGGCAATGCTCATGCTCAGAGAGAACGCCACCGTCACCGTCTGCCATTCAAAGACGGAAAATCTCGCCTCGTTCACCTCGAACGCGGATATTCTTATCGCGGCGGTCGGCAGGGCGAAGATGATAACCGCGGATATGGTGAAGTCCGGCGCGGCGGTCATCGATGTCGGCATGAACAGGGACGAAAACGGCAAGCTCTGCGGCGATGTGAATTTTGAGAGCGTCAGTAAAATCGCCGGCGCGATAACACCCGTACCCGGCGGGGTAGGACCGATGACGGTAGCGATGCTGATGCGAAACACCGCCGAAGCAGCGGCGCATCAGAATAATATAAGATAAAACCGCTTTTGCGGATATCAGGAATAACTCATTTTGAAAGGATGGTTTTTCATGGCATCAGGAAAGAAACTTTATAAAAAGACGAGCGAAAAGAAAATCTGCGGCGTCTGCGCAGGTCTTGCCGAGTATCTCAACATCGATGTGACGGTCGTCAGAGTACTTTTTGTACTTCTTTCGCTTTTCACCACCGGATTCCCGGGACTTCTCGTTTATGTTATAATGGCGCTTGTCATGCCCGATGAGGATGATATTCAGCCCCCTTATGACAACAGCGTGGATCAGTAACAGCGTCGGCTCTCCGGTTTTTAGCCGGGGAGCTTTTTACTTGCAAAAAACTGCGGAAAACCGCAAAAAAATTTGCCGTAATGTTTGACAACCCGGTGCAGTATATGATATAATCACCTATGCCGCATATCTCGGGCAGTGCTATGCACTATGAAGCGGATTATCCCGCCCGCACATAGCGAGTCTTAAAAAAGGAAGGTAAATATTGATGTACGCAATTATCGAAACCGGCGGAAAGCAGTATAAGGTTCAGGCCGGCGATGTCGTATTCATCGAGAAGCTGGACGTTGAGCCTGAGCAGGAAATCACCTTTGACAAGGTCATGGTCGTCGGCAAGGATGACGGCGTCGTTGTCGGTACCCCCACTGTCGCAGGAGCCACTGTCTCGGCTAAGGTTCTCAAGAACGGCAAGGCTAAGAAAGTCACCGTCTTCACCTACAAGCCCAAGAAGAACGAGAAGCGCAAGCTCGGTCACAGACAGCCCTACACCAAGGTGGAAATTTCCGCTATCAACGCTTAACCAATGATAAGAGCGGTATTTTTTGAAGGCGAAAACGGCAGGGGATTCGAGATAAGCGGTCATGCGGGCGGCAGCGCGGGCACGGATATAGTCTGTGCGGCTGTTTCTTCCGCAGTTTATATGGCGGCGAATACCGTCACCGATGTTATCAAGATTCACGCCGATATCTCCGAGCAGGACGGATACTTGAAGTTTTTCGTCGGCGAGGAAAATGATTCGGCTGCAGCGGTTCTCGACGGACTGAAACTGCATCTGACTGAGCTTTCAAAGCAGTACCCGAAAAAGATCAAAGTCATTACGGAGGTGTAACACAATGCTCAAGATAAATATTCAGCTTTTCGCACATAAGAAGGGCGGCGGATCGACCAAGAACGGCCGTGATTCTGAGTCCAAGAGACTCGGCGTCAAGAGAGGCGACGGTCAGTTCGTTCTCGCAGGCAATGTCCTTGTCAGACAGCGCGGAACTCACATCCATCCCGGCAACAATGTCGGCAAGGGTTCTGATGACACCCTCTTCGCTCTCGTCGACGGCAACGTCAAGTTCGAGAGAATGGGCAAGGATCGCAAGAAAGTCAGCGTTTACGCTGTCGAGCAGTAATCTGCCTGAATTTTTAAAATTACGGCTTCGCTTCGGCGGAGCTGTTTTTTTATATTTAACGCTTAAAATCACTTATATATTGCTTCAATATATGTAATAATGCGCGCTTAGCAAAGTGCTCTGTATACCTTTTATATATAGGGCATTTTCGGGCAAAAAATCTGTCGAAAAATGCAAGCTGAAAGCTCCGCCGATGTGACGGTACGGCGGCGGATAATTATCAAGAAGGTGTAAAGCGTTTTACTTTACACTTTTTCGGTCTTTTTTGCAGGTGAAATTATGTAAAGCGAAGATGTTTACAAGCCCTGTTTATTTTTCTTTGCCGGTATAGTTTGGTGCGCAACGAAACAGGTTGGCGAAACTTGAAAATGATTCTTCTAAAACATCAAAGAGCCGAATTTGTTACGGATTTTCATTGATTTGTAACCATTTGTAACTTTTTGGACTTTTCACAAAAGTTTAGCCATTTTTTCCCATTTTAACGGGCGGTTTCAAGGGTCAGTGCCACACTTTGAGCGTTATCGTATTTGATTTGCAAGTACGCTCTTGTGCAAACTGCACAAAATGAGAGCCTCAAAAAATTTGACAAATGCCGATTGTGTCAATATAATAGCAGGAGTCGTTTCAAAAACGGCTCAGCACACCCACGGAACCCAAAGCAAAGAACAAAGGAGTTTTACCTGATGTTAGAGCATATCAAGGCTTTCTTTGCAAAACTGCCCGTGAGAAATATGTCAAAACGCAAAGTTCTGGCAACGGTTTCAGCCCTTGTGGTTATCGTCTCTGTTGTGACGATAACGGCATTCGCGGCTGCGGCGACTTATAAAGTCACCGTAAACGAGGCAGGCAAAAAGGCCTACACAGTTTCGACCCGCGCAGACTCAGTTGAAAAATTTGTTGAGGATAACGCGGACGCCCTGTCACTCGGCAAGTATGATTATCTCGACACCTCTTCTTTCGAAGTCGGCGAGAACTGCACAGTGACCGTCCTTCGCGCGCAGGTCATCAAAGTCATCGACAACGGCGAGGAGCACTTCCTCAACGGAGCCGGTCCTGCGGCTCAGATGCTCGAGAAGCACAACATGGCTCTCGGTAAGTTCGACGAGATAAACCTCGCCGACAATGAATTCGTCAGCAGCGACAAGACACTTGAAATCAAGCGTTCGTTCGGCGTCACTGTTATAGCGGACGGAAAATCAAACGATGTCCAGATAGCCTCAGGCACTGTCAAAGATGCAGTTGCCCGCGCAGGCATCACGCTCGGCGAGAATGACGAGACCGATCCCGCGCTCGATACGGAGCTCACCAACGGTATGGAGATAAATGTCCTGCGTGTTGAGTACAAAGAGCGTACCGAGACAGTTAAGATCCCGTTCGACACAGTCACAAAGAGAAGCCCCGACCTCTATGTTGACCAGACAAAGGTCTCCGTCGAGGGCGTGGACGGCGAGAAGATAGTCACCTATAAAGACAAATATGTTAACGGCGACCTTGACTCTTCCGAGACTGTCAACGAAAAGATAACCAAGCAGATGGTGACCGAGGTTATCCTCAAGGGCAGAGTCAAGCGCGTCAAGAATATCAGACTCAAGACCCATACGCCGATATCCGAGCTCAAAGTTCCAGCGCGCGTTCAGCTTGATGCAAACGGCGTGCCCAAGAACTACAAGAGAATAGTTGACGGCACCGCAACCGCATATTACGGCGGCACGGGAACGGCATCCGGACGCAAGCCGATGCCCGGACACATCGCGGTCAACCCCAAGCAGTTCCCTTACGGCACCGAGCTCTATATCGTCTCGCTTGACGGCAAGTTCATCTACGGCTACTGCATAGCGGCCGATACCGGCGGATTTGCAAAGAGAAATTCCTGCACCGTCGACCTCTATATGAACACATATGAGGAGTGCTGTGCATGGGGCTACAGAGGCGTGCGCATCTACGTTCTCTGATGAACAAAAAATCAGGACTGTCTGAACGACAGTCCTTTTTTCATGCCTATTTCACCACCACGCCCAACAAAAAATCCTATCCAATCGCGGATAGGATTTTTTGTCTTATAAGCATTGCTAAATTTTTATGTTCTGTTGCTCGGTCGGTCTTCAATTATCCTGCCGTCGGATATCCTGACAACGCGCGTTCCCTCTTCGGCGATCTCGTTGTCGTGGGTGATGAGGATTATCGTGCGCCCCTCGTCGTTGAGCTCGTGGAGTATCTTCATGACCTCTTTGCCGGAGTGTGAGTCAAGGTTGCCGGTCGGTTCGTCTGCGAGGATTATCGGCGGGCGCGCGGCAACTGCGCGGGCTATCGCGACTCTCTGCTGCTGACCGCCGGACATCTGCGAGGGCAGGTGGTTCATGCGCTTTTCGAGCCCGACTCGGCGCAGCGCGTCGACCGAGAGCTTCTCGCGCTCCTCTTTTTTGACGCCTCTGTATATCAGCGGCAGCTCAACGTTTCCCTTTGCCGTAAGGCTCGGAATCAGATTAAAGCCCTGGAAGATGAAGCCTATTTCTTTGTTGCGTATCTCCGAAAGCTCGTCGTCCGACAGGTTTGAAACATCCTTGCCGTCAATGAGATATTCGCCGCTCGTGCAGATGTCGAGCAGACCGAGCATGTTCATCAGCGTCGATTTTCCCGAGCCGGAGTGGCCGACGATCATCAGAAATTCTCCGCGGTCAACGGTCAGCGAAACTCCGTCGAGCGCGTGAACTTCATTTTCGCCGGGATTGTATATTTTATATGCGTCCTTGACTTCGATAAGATGCGCCATTGCAAAGCTCCTCAAGTGTTTTTTATAATTTTATCGCGATGTTGTTCATCAAGTCAAGTCAACATTTGTAAATTATTTTCGCGGCGGTATATTTCTTTCGCGCGTGCAGAAAATAGACGCAAGGGAGATGAAAATATGTCGCTGTCCGGAAAAGAATATGAAAAAATGACGAAGCGCGCCTCGCCGCCGAGCCCGAAGCTGATGAACCTGCTGAAAGCTTTTTTGATAGGGGGGCTCATCTGCGCGATAGGCGAGGGATTTTCGATGCTCTATGAGTCGCTCGGCGCGGACGAAAAGACGGTGTCGAGCCTTGTACCGTGTACTCTTGTCGTCGTTGCCGCCGTGCTGACCGCACTCGGCGTGTTCGATAAAATTGCCCGTCATGCGGGCGCAGGTACACTCGTGCCGATAACCGGCTTTGCGAATGCAGTCGTTTCGCCCGAGATGGAGTTTCAGAGCGAGGGCAGGATTCTCGGCACGGGCGCGAATATGTTCAAGGTTGCCGGACCTGTCATAGTCTATGGCAGCGCCGCGGCGGTCGTCTACGGCGTGATTTATTATATCGCGCTCAGGATAATGGGGTGAACCGATGGCAGAGAGAATTGGAAAATATACGCTGAAGTTCGGCAGCCGTCCGGGGATAATAGCGTCTGCCGCAATAGTCGGCAGCAAAGAGGGGGATGGGCCTCTCAGCGGGAGTTTTGATGAGGTGATAACCGATGGCACATTCGGCGAAAAAACATGGGAGAAGGCGGAGAGCGCGTTTCAGCATCGCGCCGTGGTGAAGGCTATTGAAAAATCCGGCATGACGGCCGCCGATATAGATATGCTCATGGCGGGCGATTTGCTCAGCCAGTGCAGCGGCTCGGCGTTCGGCGCACGCGATCTCGGCATACCGTTTGTCGGGCTTTATGGCGCGTGCTCGACAATGGCTCTTTCGCTGGCAGTGGCGGCGCTGAGTGTCGATTCTGGTGCGGCGCGTATAGCCGCCGCGGCGACCTCGTCGCATTTCTGCTCGGCGGAAAAACAGTTCCGCACGCCTCTCGAATACGGCGGTCAGCGTCCTCCGACTGCCCAGTGGACGGCGACGGCGGCTGGGTGCGCCGTGATAGGAAAATCAGCGTCGCCGCATATAGAAGCCGCCACATTCGGCAGGATAACTGACTACGGAGTCAAGGACGCGAACAACATGGGCGCGGCGATGGCGCCCGCCGCTTGCTCGACGATAACCGCCTTTTTGCAGGACACAAAAACGCAGCCGGAGGATCTCGACCTTATCTTAACGGGCGACCTCGGCTATGTCGGCTCAACGCTCCTGCGCGAGCTGATGAGGAAGCAGGAGCATATCGATATCACGACCTGCCACAACGACTGCGGACTGATGCTCTATCGGCTCAACGAGCAGGATGTGAACTCCGGCGGCTCGGGCTGCGGATGCAGCGCGGCGGTGGTCTGCTCGCATATCGTCAGCGAGATGCGTTCGAGCAGGCTCAATAAAGTGCTCTTCGTCGGAACGGGCGCACTGCTCTCGGCAGTCTCACCGCTCCAGGGCGAGACGGTGCCGTCGATAGCCCACGCAGTCCTGCTGACAAACTGAAAGGGGATAGCAATGGATACTGTGCAGAGTGTTTCAAAGAGCCTGAAGCTCGTCAGCTGCGCGCTGACCTCGATGCGCTGGCTCGATATAATCAAAAAGCTCATCGCCGCCGCGGCGATAGCGACAGCCGCCTGCTCGGCGCTGAGTATAATAGCCGCGTGCAGGGAGAAAAAGTGAATAAACCGCGAAAGCCGGCTGTAAAGTGCGATTGCTTTACGGCTGGTTTTTGTGTTATTAATAGGCTTGTCAGGCTTTCGTGCAGGGAAACCTGATTGACGAAGCCGAGACTGAGAGCTTATTTCACGAAATTCGCACTAAATTTATTACCCTGCACCTTGTAGGGTGCGGCGACTCGACGCACCGCTGCCGCCGACGGCGGCACAAAGTTTTCGCAAAGATTTATTCTATCGACCGTAGCGGCGAACTTCGTTCGCCTGCTTTTGAAGTCTGTATAGGGGTGACGGAGCCGGTTGTTCTGCTTATCTGTGTTGCTTTTTACCCCGATAAATCACTGCCGCAATGCTATATTACTATACATTATATATAAGCCTTTTCATATAACGGATATGTAAAACAAATATAGCCGAAAAAATCCGTTTTTTATGTACTATCGGCAAATAACAGCTTTCTTGTTTCTATAACAAACATTAATATGATAAATAAACGACATTATTCTTTAATATCATGATTTTTTGTGCATTTTTTACCCATAAAAAACGGCTATTAATTCCTGGTAAACATAAAAATGCCATTTTTAATGGCAATATAAAACAAAAATTACATTTTTCAACATATTTGCCAAATCTGTATTGTTGGCATACTATAAAAAATTAAAAAATCGTTGTGCAAACCATACAAAAATGATTAAAAAATTTTAAACTTATTGACAAAGTGCTGAACAGAGGGTTATTCTTTACATGGGGGATAATCATACCCTCTTGCTTTGTATTGCCCGAACAGAGCAAAATGACTTTGTCGCCAATGTGTTCCGTCAATTTGCGGGAGACGGAATGCTCTGATATATGGTGAAATTTTTAAAATGGAGGTGTAAATTTGAAGAAAATGAAACGCTTGTTAGCAATCATCCTTGCTTCACTGCTCATACTCTCATCGGCTACCGCCGGCGCGAGTGCGTACCAGGCTTATAAGGATGACGCGCTGACAAAGTACGACTTTACTGACACTGCGGTTCTGACCACGGAGCAGTATGCGTCTGCGCTTCTTGACTACGCTGACAAGGCCCTCGCCAAAGCGAACATCACGATGGATCTTTCGATTCTCGGTAAGCTTGATGCGACGTCTATAGACAATGCTCTTTCGAGCGTCTATAAGCTGATCAACGGCAACAGTGGTATCCTCTGGATGGCCGGCGACCTTAACGATGTCAAGGTTTCCGCAATAAAGAGTACGCGCAGAAGCAACGGCACCGATGTCGCAGTTATCAAGTCACTCCTTCAGTTCCTTGCGGACAACAAGGGAATCGTCAAGAAGGTTGTTGTCGGCGGTGTCGGTAAGTACAAGCGAGACGGCGGTGTCTCTCTCGGCGTTGCCAACTCGTTCGTAAAGGTCGAGCTGAATGTCGAAGTTATGCTCAGAGAGATGATTTGGGGTCTTGCATATCCGAATACGGAATACAACAGCTCCAATAACATCGACAGCATGCTTCAGGTCATCATTCAGAACGCTCTTGCAGGCGTTAAAGAGATTCCTGAGAGCGTCAGAAATCTCGTTGACCTCAACTCGACAAAGTCTACATATGACTTCATCGAGGATCTTCTTCAGACAGCTTATAACGATATAGCTGTTCCGATACTCAATGACCAGACAATGAAGTGGCTCGGTCAGGAGATCGACAAGGATACCACAGGTACTCTTGCGGGTCTGTTCAACAGGGACTTCAGGGTTTCGGCCTATACCGTCCCCGCGGGCAGCACTCTCGTAGGCGAGCTCAATAACATTGCCGGCGGCATTGTTAACGGACTTCTGAAGAACTACAACGGTTGGGTCTCGGGTGACAATTCAAAGCTCACCGATAATGTTGTCGCAGTTGCGAGATACATTCTCAAAGAGACCGGCGATTACTTCTTCCCGGATTGGCAGAAGCACATCGCAACCGCAGAAGAGATCGACGCAATGAGCAAGGAAGAGCTTATCGCTTATCTTGCGCGCTCGATCGTCAACGCATCAGTCGGCTATATGTACATCCCCGAGGATGTCACGACTGTTATAGGCGTTGCATGGGAGGCTGTTAAGCAGCTCATGGCTCAGTTCCTTCCCGAAAGAGATTACAGCGGTTATCCCAAGACTGTTCAGGGTATCCTTGATATGCTTGCGGATTATGTCGCCTACAACGTCAATCCCGGCATCGACCTCAACGCAGGTGATCTGAAGAAGGCGCTCACCTACGGCGACGGTATGGATAAGATGCTGACTACTGCCGTTCAGTGGCTTGCCGCTGACCCGCAGTATTACACGGGTCTTCTTCCCAGCACTGCTATCGATACCTCTGACGGATGGAAAGCACTTGATGATATCTTCTTCAAGCTGTTGGACAAATCTATTCTTCCCGCAAAGTTTGCCAACAGCGGCAGCGAGACTATCCTCAAGGATATTGTTTATTCTATCTTCAACGGACTGCTCGTTGATCAGGATCTGACCTGCATCTCAGACCTGTTTGTTAAGAATGAGTCCGGCGTCTTCGCCTCTCAGACTCTCAAGCAGAGCATCGTGAGACTCGTCACCGATATCCTCAACGCAGTTCTTCCGGAAACGGTAACCAAGACTTACGGCTCGCTCAATGAGATCGTTTCGAACTCTGAGCTCGGCTCGATAGTCGAGAACCTTCTCGGATCCCTGAACTCCAACAGGGACAAGCTTGTTCCGCCTATCGTCAACATCGTGGCTCAGGTCATGAAGCTGACTGATAAGGCAAAGTTCAAGGAAATGGAGATCGCCGGTTCAAAGAGAATCAAGAACAGCAGCGAACTTGATCTCACGGTTCATAACGGAAGTCAGGGCATTAACAGAGGTTATACTGATAAGAACAATAACTTCACTCAGGACAAGCTTCCCCGTTATACAATCGATAGTTGGAGCGCTGTTGCTTATAACTATGACGGCAGCAAACAAAAGGATCTTTCGGTATCCGGTCTTACTGCCAATGAGGAACTCAATGGCGGCGACAGTAGGTCGGTGAAGATAAGCGGAATCGACAGTAATAATACGCTTGTTGTCTTTACTGTATATTATTTTGTCCTCGATGAGGCGGGAAATAAGCTGACAAACGATGCTTCGGTTTGCAGATTCTATTCCTACAGGCTTGATGGTGCTGATGTTGATAACAATACCAGCGGAATTAATACGGGCTCAAACAAGACAAGCGCGTCTGTTAATGATTGCCCGCCCAAGCTTCTGCTGTTTAATCAGAACAACACCAACCCGCTGAAGACGATATGTGCGCAGAGTGTTACTTTCAAGGTGCCGAAGGGCAAAGGTTCACATACAGGATCTAATGCATCAGCTAATCTCGGTGGCCTTAGTTCCAACCTTAAGAGTGCGACCTCTTCGGCGTCAATGGATGGCGGAAATGCTATTTCAGGTTCAAATGCCTATGACAGCATTGATCTTTGGGAGGAGACAGCTTCTATTGCAAAGTTTGAAGTTGGCTTTGACACTACGATCAATTGGGCTGCTACGGCAAAGAAGGGTAACAAAACCGACCATTACAATGGTGCTACCCGTATTATCTGTTATAACGATTACGGACTTCTTGAGCTCTACAATATAGAAGCTGGCAAGAATCGCGCAAGAACAGATTATGACAGCAGCGCGGATGCAGCTTGGGACGCATATATGACCGCCCTTAACAATGCGGCTATATATACGCTTCTTCCCGGTACGATTGCGCTCTACACCAATAGCGAATTCCTTGCAGGATTTGAAGCTAGACAGAAGGCACTTGCCTCTGCAGTTGAAACTTTGGAGACGCATTTGGTTTCCGCTTCCGTTGCTTCGCTCAAGACCGCCGTTGAGGCAATTCAGGGCAAGGACAACGCAGACGGTGCCGTTTATTGGGATGACGGTTATAACTATTTCGGTTATGACGACTTCAATTCTGTCACATGGAACGGCTGGAAAGAAGCCAGAAACCGCGCTCTCAACCTCTACAACTCGACCATAGCTCCCAAGGAGCCTGTTGCTCCCGAGAAGCCCGGCGATGACGCCACTCTGATCGAGAAGCAGAAGTATGAGAAGGCATATGCACAGTGGCAGACCGACCACGCAGCGTGGGAGACCGCGATTGCCGCTTGGCAGATGCCCACAATATCCGCTATCGATGTTGCTTATGCTGAGCAGCAGGTCGAGCTTTGGGGTCCCAGACTCATAAAGCTTGCCGCTGTCAAGACGCATCTCGACGCGGCTATAGCAATGTGCACCATCAACCCCGCCGATGCTTCCAAGTATGACGCGGAGAGATGGGAAGCATATGCAAAGTCATTTGCTTATGCTCAGAAGGTTTCGACCTCGTTCAACGCCTCTACGACCATGCGCACGCAGGTCAGAGAAGCTATGAACAACCTTATCTACAACTGGAAGCGCCTTATCGCAGCCGAAGTAACGACCGTTACCTTCACCTTCACCGTGAACGGCGAAGTCCATGCGGTTCTTACCGGCAACCAGGGCGATCCCGTTGATCTCAGCTCCATCGAAGCTCCTGCCGCACCTGTCGGCATGCACTTCGTCGGTTGGGGCAACGTACCCGCAACGTTTGACGCTGACGCTACATTCGAAGCTCAGTTCGCAAACAACACGGATACAAAGTATACTGTAAATGTTTATAATATGGACACCACCGGCGCTTATCCGTCAGCTCCCGACAGCACCTATCAGGGTGCCGGCGAGACCGGTTCGACCGCCGACATAACCGCCGACGCAGTTCCCGCAGAGGGCTTCTCGCTCGATTCCGCGAAGAGCGTCCTTACCGGCACTATCGCCGCTGACGGTTCTCTTGTCCTCAGCATTTACTATTCGCGTAACCAGTACACCGTAACATATGCCAATACGAACCTCGCGCCCGATACATATTATTACGGAGCTACTGTCGTTGCCCGCACTCCCGAAAAGGCCGGATTTAATTTTGACGGCTGGGAGGAAGAGGTTCCCTCCACCATGCCCGCACAGAACATCACTCTTACGGCAAAGTGGAACGAGAATCCCGCAGACTACACCGATTATGACATAGCTGTTGATGCTGCCAAAGCTAAGAAGGCAGAGGCCAACTACGACAAGACCTACACCGAGGCTTCCAGAAAAGCTCTTGACGCCGCACTTGATGAGGATGTCTCCGGCAAGAAGCTCAGCGAGCAGCATATTGTTGACGCTCAGACAGCGAAGATAAACGCCGCAGTTAAGGGTCTTAAACTCATGACCTACAACGCAGAGTTCTATGTCGACAATGAGCTTTATCGTACCGTCGCCACAGAGGTTGGCGCTCAGATCGTCGCCCCCGAAGCTCCCACCAAGGAAGGCTACACCTTCACAGGTTGGAACCCCGAAGTCGGAGTCATGGGTGTCGAGGATGTTAGATTTGACGCTAAGTTCTCGGCAGGCACCGTCGGCTACAAGGTTGAGACCTATGTCATGGGTCTTGACGGCAACTACGGCGACGCCGCTATCGAGGATAAGTCTGCTACTACCGGCGAGACTGTCTCCGTTACTCCCGAGGCTCGTGAGGGCTTCTCGGTTGCAGCTGAGAGCGTACTTTCCGGCGAAGTCAAGGCTGACGGCAGCCTTGTTCTCAAGGTTTACTACAGCCGTAACCAGTACAAGCTTACTGTTGACGGCAATGTGACCAATGTTTATTACGGCGCAGCCATCAGTGTTGCCGAGCCGGCAGCTCGTGAGGGCTACACCTTCGCCGGTTGGGACAGAGATGTTCCCGAAACCATGCCCGCTTCCGATGTAACTCTTGTTTCCCAGTGGAACGAGAAGGACGCTGACTACTCCGCTTACAACGCGGCTAAAGAAGCGGCTAAAGCTAAGCAGGCAGAAGCAAACTTCGACAAGACCTACACCGCAGAGTCCAGACAGGCTCTCGCCGATGCCCTTGCGAAGGATGTTTCCGGCAGGAAGTACACACAGCAGGGTGAAGTTGATGCAGCCGCTAAGGCAATCAACGATGCGGTCACAGCTCTTGAGCTCATGACCTACAACGCAACCTTCTATGTTGACGGCACTGAGTACAGAGTCGTTCCCACGAAGGTCGGCGAGCAGATCGCTAAGCCCGGAGATCCCTCCAAGACAGGTTATGTCTTCACCGGTTGGGATCCCGAAGTCGGAACCATGGGCACTGAGGATGTTAGATTTGACGCTAAGTTCTCCGCAGGCGAAGTCTCCTACACGGTTGAGACCTATGTCATGGGTCTTGATGGTGAGTACGGCGCTGCCGAAACAAAGAACGTTCCCGCAACCACGGGCGAAGAGATAACTCTTACCCCCGATGCCCGCGAGGGCTTCACGGTTGCAGGCGAGAGCGTTCTCACCGGCACAGTCGCAGCTGACAGCAGCCTTGTTCTCAAGGTCTACTACAGCCGTAACCAGTACAAGCTTACTGTTGACGGCGTAGAGTCCATGGTTTACTATGGCGCAGCTATCAGCGTTGCAGAACCCACAAAGGAGCATGAGACCTTTAACGGTTGGGATCCTGCACTTCCCGAGACCATGCCCGCACACGACGTAACAGTCGTTTCGACATGGATTAAGGACGACGCTGACTACACCGCTTACAATGCGGCTAAGACAGCGGCTGAAGCTAAGCAGAAGGAAGAAAACTACGACAAGAAGTACACCGCCGAGACCAGAAACGCTCTCGCGGAAGCCCTTAAAACAGTAGTTCCCGAGGGTCTGAAGTACGACGAGCAGCATATAATCAACGCAGCCACCACGGCTATCAATGATGCAGTCAAAGCTCTCGAGCTGATGACCTACAATGCGATATTCAACATCGACGGCGTAGAGTATGCTAAGGTTCCGACTAAGGTCGGCGAGCAGATCGTCGCCCCCGCGGATCCCACCAAGGAAGGCTACACCTTCGCAGGTTGGAGACCCTCCGTCGGCGTTATGGGTACCGCAGACGCTACCTTCGAGGCAGTGTTCACAGCGGCAGGTAACACCGCTTATACCGTCAACACCTATGTAATGGGCACCGACGGCACTTACGGCGAGCCTACCTCCGATACTCTTACCGGAACCACCGGCTCTACCGCTACCTACGCACCTGAGGCTCGCGAGGGTTTCACCGTTGCGGACGAGAGCGTTCTTTCCGGCACTATCGCGGCAGACGGAAGCCTTGTCCTCAAGGTATTCTACAGCCGCAACCAGTACACCCTTACCGCTGAAGGCGTTGCGTATACCTTCTACTATGGCGCGGCTGTTTCCGTAGCAGACCCCGTCAAGGCGCACTACACCTTCGCAGGTTGGGATCCTGCGCTTCCCGACACCATGCCCGCGAACGACGTAACAGTCGTTGCTAAGTGGACAGAGGACGGCGCTGACTACACCGCTTACAATGCGGCTAAGGCAGAGGCTGAAGATAAGCAGAAGGAAGAGAACTACGACAAGAAGTACACCGCCGAGTCCAGAGCGGCTCTTGATGCAGCTCTTGCAGAAAAAGTTTCCGGCAAGAAGTATTCCGAGCAGAATGTTGTCGATGCAGCCACCAAGGCTATCAACGACGCAATCGCAGCTCTCGAGCTTATGACCTACAACGCAACCTTCTATGTTGACGGCGCTGAGTACAGAGTCGTTCCCACGAAGGTCGGCGCGCAGATCGTTGCTCCCGAAGCTCCTTCCAAGACCGGCTATGTCTTCACCGGTTGGGATCCCGCAGTCGGCGTTATGGGCACTGAGGATGTTTCCTTCAACGCTCAGTTCTCCGCGGGTGAGGTTTCCTACAAGGTTGAGACTTATGTCATGGGTCTTGACGGACAGTACGGCGCAGCAGAGACCAAGACTGTTCCCGCAACCACCGGCGAAGCCGTCTCCGTCACACCCGAGACCCGCGAGGGATTCACGGTTGACAATGAGAACAGCATCCTTTCCGGCACAGTCGCAGCTAACAGCAGCCTTGTTCTCAAGGTCTACTACAGCCGTAACCAGTATAAGCTTTCTGTTGACGGCGCAGAGTCCATGGTTTACTATGGCGCAGCTATCAGCGTTGCAGAACCCACAAAGGAGCATGAGACCTTTAACGGTTGGGATCCTGCACTTCCCGAGACCATGCCCGCACACGACGTAACAGTCGTTTCGACATGGATTAAGGACGACGCTGACTACACCGCTTACAATGCGGCTAAGACAGCGGCTGAAGCTAAGCAGAAGGAAGAAAACTACGACAAGAAGTACACCGCCGAGACCAGAAACGCTCTCGCGGAAGCCCTTAAAACAGTAGTTCCCGAAGGTCTGAAGTACGACGAGCAGGAGACAATCGATGCAGCCACCACGGCTATCAACGATGCAGTCGCAGCTCTCGAGTTTGAGACCTACACCGCTACCTTCTATGTAAACGGCGCTGTTCATGCAACCGTTACTGCGAAGGTCGGCGAGCAGATCGCAGCTCCCGCAGATCCGATTGTCGACGGTTACAACTTCACCGGTTGGGATCCCGAGGTCGGAACTATGGGCATCGAGAATGTCAGATTTGACGCTATTCTTGTTGCCAGCGGCTCCTCCATCATCTCCGTCACTCCGGCGACCCCGAACTACGGCGGCATGCATCAGTATGCAGTCAAGGTCAAGGGCGAGCCTCAGAAACTCAGAATAGTTGACGCATTCGGCAATACCCGCACGTTTGACAGAAACACCTCCATGACAAGCGATGTCAATGCGCTCGGTATTCTGAAGATAGAGAAGACTGAGGATGGCGAGATTTGGACCATCAATGTCAACATTCCCGAGGGCAGATATGTTGCCTTCGCGAAGTTCGGCAAGGATTGGGAAGAGAACGGCTACGACTTTACCGTTAAGTTTGATACCAAGCCCTCCGAGCCTGTTTCTGATGGTGTCCTTGATGTAACCTACAACACCCCGAACTACGGTGGCAAGCAGGAATATTTCGTCAAGGTTTCCGGCAAGGCTGACAAGATCCAGATTGCCTATGAAAATGGCGGAACTACCACTCGTGCAAGGTATGATCTGAGAGTATCTATCAAGTCCTACGATGCACAGGGTAACGAAGTCGATGCTAAGAGTGCAAATCTTGCTTATGAGATTTGGACTGTAAAACTTAACATTGCTGAAGGCAAGCATGTTGCCAGAGCAAAGTACGGCAAGGTATGGACCGGAGATCATGAATTTACTGTTGTTTATGATGTCAAACCCGCGCCTAAGGGAGTTGTTGACGTAACCTACGACACCCCGAATTACGGCGGTAAGCAGCAGTACTCATTCAAGGTCGACGGCAAGGCCAGCAAGATCCAGATTGCTTATGGAAAGGGTGGAACAACCACATTCATAAGGATCGATCCGAGAGTTTCTATCAAGTCTTACGATGCACAGGGCAACGAAGTCAGCGCTAACAGTGCCGACCTTGCTTATGAGATCTGGACCGTCAAACTCAGCATCCCCGAAGGTAAACATCTTGCAAAGGCTAAGTATGGCAAGACCTGGACTGACGGCTTTGAATTTGATGTAGTTATCACTTCCAAGCCCATAAAGGCTGTCAGCGTTACTGCAGTTAGTGTTTCTGCTGATTCTGTCGCAGTCACTGTCAACGGTACTGCCAAGAAGGTTAGAATAACCTATGCTTCGGGTGCAACCAGAACTTATGACAGAGATAATGCCAATGTCTCCATCGCTTCTGACGGCGACGGCGAGATCTGGACCATCAATGTTAAGCTCACCGAAGGCGATTACACCGCAACTGCGAAGTATATGGCCAACGGCAAGCAGGTCTGGGATACTACCGACTTTGCTTTCACGGTCTAAGACTGTGAACAAAAACTGAAATCCTGCTCAAAGGGCAGGTGAGAAGGGGAGTCGCCCTCGGGCGGCTCCCCCGATTTTTTTGCCCCGAAGTTTACTTGAACTATCTGAAAAAATATGATACAATAGTTGCAGTACAAGTATAATTTTCAGGTTGGTGAAATTTTTATGACTCCGAATATCTCGAAACACACTCTTCAGAGACTGCCGATGTACCTGAGCTATATCCAGGGGCTTCCGGAGGATGCACCGAAAAATATATCCGCTACAACTATCGCCGAAGCGCTTCAGCTCAATGATGTTCAGGTGCGCAAGGATCTCGCGAGTGTCAGCTCGTCCGGCAAGCCGAAGGTCGGCTACAATGTCAAGGATCTTATCGCGGAGCTTGAAGCTTTCCTCGGCTATAATGATATTGATAACGCCGTGATAGTCGGCGCCGGCAGCCTCGGCAAGGCGCTGCTCAACTACAGCGGTTTCAAGGCTTACGGGCTCAATATAATCGCCGCGTTCGATCTCTGCGAAGAGCCGACCGAATTTCAGGGCAAGACGGTATTCCCGATAGCCCAGCTCGGCAGCTTCTGCCGCAAAGTGAATGTGCATATAGGCATCATCACCGTCCCCGCATCGAGCGCGCAGGAGATATGCGATCTGCTTGTTGAAAGCGGCATTCGCGCAATCTGGAACTTTGCTCCGGTTCATCTCGTTGTCCCGGACGGCATACTTGTCCAGAACGAGAATATGGCGTCGTCGCTCGCTCTGCTTTCAAACCACCTGCGCGAGCAAATGAAAAAGTGAACATAAAAAATCATCGGCTGTCGAACAAAAACGGCAGCCGATTTTCTTATATCCCGCAGAAGCCATGCGGTTGTGTTGAGAGCTTGAAAAAGAAATGTGCAATTTTGGAGTTGCAGAGTACACAACCGACCGATTATGACTCCCCCTGTAGGGGAGCCGACTCGGCGAAGCCGAGACTGAGGGGACGTTGCGCAGATTTACCCTTTTGCATAGACTGTTTTGTTTCTCGATGTCCCCTTTGTAGGGTGCGGCGACTCGACGCACCGCTGCCGTCGCAGGCGGCACAGGGGGCAAGTCTCAAGCAGAGAGCGTATTACACTACACGGGCGAAATGAATAGATTTTCGGTGACGCTAACGCGTCAAAGGGTCGTCGAGTCGCCGACCCCTACAAAGCAAAGCTTTCCGCAATCCCCTTGTAGAGGCGAACTTAGCTCGCCTGCTGTAGTCACTGCATAAACCGTAGGCAGATATCATTCGCCCTCTGCATGATTCTGCTAATTTAAAATATAAAAATGTTTGACTGACGGCGGTTTTCCCCCCACAACCCCTATCAATTACGCGCCGACTCCCAACTAAAAAATCCTACCCACCGGAAAACCCGTGGGTAGGATTCTTGCTTTATTATACGCTCCGCTGAACTTCTTTATTTTATCGGGACAATAATGAAGCTGTATACAAGCTCTTTGCGTCCGTCGACTGTGTACTGTGGGAGAACATCGGGACCGCAGCTGCCGGTGCCCGTGCCTCTGAGGAAGCCGTCGATGTCAATTGCCGTCGTGTTCTCGGAGTGGAGGTCGTCGCGGTGCATCGAGCGCTGCATCAGAGCCTGCGTGAAGTGCCTCGCTGTGAAGCTGAGATCTCTGTCAGGGTTGCAGATCATCAGTCCGACGCCGTCGGCATCCGTGATGCTGAGCTTGCGAACGCCTGTGCGCACTCCGTAATCCTGCGGCTTGATATAGAACTCATCCATATCGTTGACCGTGGTCTTGTATGTGCCGAATGTCGTGTGCTCTCTGAAATCGATCATGTTTTCACTGGGACCGTAGCCGAGATATTCGATGTTCTCGAAGCTCATAGGCATCTCGAACACAAGACCGAAGCGCGGCAGAGCTGCAGCGGCTCTCTGCTGGGATTTCGAGTTGAATACCGTCTCGACTTTTATGCATCCTGCGGCGTCGACAGTGTATTTAAGATTGACCTTTGCAACAACGCCCTTCTTCGAGCGGAGGTTGAAGTCAACGGTGAATTTCGCCGAGTGCTTGGCCGAGGAGAAGTTTACTGAATGCGGAATAGCTTTTATGTCGTCATATCCGGCCTTTTCCCACTTCGCGATGATAACTCTGTCGTTGTCGAGCATCGCGCGGAAAATGTTCGGGATGAAGCCCTTGTGCGCGGCGGGGGATTGGTTAATGAGTTCTTTTTCACCGAGCTTGTAGGACGCTATCTCGCCGGTCTTGAGGTCGAATTTCACCGAGCCGCCGTCAAAGCTGACTTTTGCGGAGTTTCTGCCCACTTTGCACTCCAATTTGCTGCCGGTCGGCAGAGCGACTTTCTTGTGCTCTTTCTTTATTATAACCTGCTCGCGTGCGATGAAAGCGTCGCCGTCGAAATATTCAAAGTTCATGCGGCAGTCGCAGCCGGCGGGAATCTTTGTTTTGAATGTCACCTTTTCGCTCTTGCAGGGCGCAATGTCGAGCGAGAAACGCTCACTCTCTTCACCCTCAATGCCGTCAACAGTCATCGAGCGGACGATTGTGATATATCCCGAACTGCGGAAGCGGTTTGTGTTCGTGAAAGTGAAGCTGCCGTCGCGGTTGTATTTTGCTCTGACGGGGCGATAGACCGCCTGCATCTCAAGCGCGCCGCTCGAAGGCGTGCGGTCGGGATGAACAAGACCGTCAACGCAAAAGTTGCCGTCGTGTTTCTTCTCGCCGTGGTCACCGCCGTAGGTGTATTCATACGGACCATCTGCGTGATATACCGCGTGATCTGCCCATTCCCAGATGCAGCCGCCCATGAGATTGTCGTATTTATAGAAGCTGTCCCAGTATTCCTCCATCGCACCGGGGCCGAAGCCCATCGCGTGGACATATTCGCACAGGAAGTAGGGTTTCGTCTTGTACCATTTACCCCTCTGTGTGCCCATGCCGACGCGCTCAACCTGCGCGTGTGTCGGGTACATGTCGGAGACCACATCGTAAGCCTTGCGCTTTGTGTGGATAACACCCTCGTAGTGAGTGGGTATCTCCGGGCAGGTCTCGTGCAGATAATCGTAGCAGACATCCTGGCAGGCATAGCCGCCCGCCTCGTTGCCGAGCGACCACATCGTGATGCAAGGGTGACTCCTGTCGCGGTAATACATTCTCTTGACCCTGTCGAGGTATCTCGGAGCCCACTTGAGATCGTGGCTTATCTTGTTTATATCATTGTGCGGAGCGAAAAATGCGCCGTGAGTTTCGATATCCGCCTCGTCGACTATATAAAGACCGTATGTGTCGGCAAGAGCTATCAGACACGGATCTGGGGGATAGTGCGAGGTGCGTATTGCGTTGCCGTTATACTCTTTGATGAGTTTTACATCTTTTTCATAGTCGTCAAAGGTCATGACATAGCCGGTTTTGCCGTTTGTGTCGTGATGATTGACGCCCTTGAACTTGATGACCTGTCCGTTGAATGTAAAGGTGTTACCCTTTATCTCCACTGTTTTGAAGCCTGTGATGTTTCTGAGCGTCATGAGCTCCTCGCCGTTCTTATACAGTGTTATATAAGCGTTGTAGACGGTCGGAATCTCTGCGTTCCACTCGGTTACATCGAGATCGTCAAATGTCATGTATGTAAGGCGCTCTGCCTTTACAGTCTCTCCGGCGATAACCTTGCCGTCTTTTTCGAGTGAGAGCCCGACTTCGCAGCCGTTGAGCTTGCCTTCGAGCGTGATTTCGACATCCATCGTCCATTTTCCGTCTGCCTTGCGCGGGCGGATATAGTAATCATTTATGTAGACTGCCGGAAGCCTGTAGAGAAGCACGTCGCGGAATATTCCGTTCTCACGGAACATGTCCTGACATTCGAGATAAGTGCCGGAGCACCATTTGTGAACGACCGCGAGCAGTTCGTTCGTGCCCTCGTATATAAATTCCGAAATGTCGAACTCCGCCGAATTGTGCGCGCCCTCGCTGTAGCCGACATACATTCCGTTGACATAAAGGTCAACGCACGGAACAACGCCGAGGAAGCTCAGAATATGAACATCGTCGGAATTTGTGACTTCAAAAGTTTTGCGGTAGATTCCGGCGGACATATGCTCGGGTACATTCGGGTTGGGCAGGTCGAACTCGTAGGGGCAGTTGAGATAGACCGGCGGCTCGTAGCCGGTGCGCTGCCATGTCGAGGGAACATGTATCCTGTCGAACTCAACGCCTGATGCATCGAACACTTCGGGAATGAGCGAGATATCGTTGTAATATTTGAAATCCCACTCGCCGGAGAGAACCTCGACAAGATCGGAGTCCGTGCGCTCATGTTTGAGATCGACGGCGCAAAGCTTCTCCTTTTTTGAATACGGTATAAAATATGCTCTTCCCGCGAGCTTGTTGTCCTCAATGACCTTGAAGTCGCGGTAATTTGTTGTGTTCAGCTTATACTCCATATAAGAGTACCTCCTCAAAAAGCGCAGTAGTGCAAATTATAAGCACGGATATATTAGCATATTTTTCATGAATCTTCAATCCGTTGGCGGATTTGTTCATAAAATTTTTTAAATGTCCTACCAATTTTGACTATTTTGTGGTATTCTTGTTGAGCCGAGAAAATCATATTGGCTTTTGAAAATTTTATCCCGCGAAAGGACTATTATATGAACAAACAGCACCCGATACCGTTTGACAAAGTGAATATCACAGGCGGATTCTGGAAGGACCGCATTGCGCTCAACGAGTCTGTGACGCTCGACAGCGTGCGCCGCAGATTTGAGGACACCGGCAGATTTTCCGCACTCAGCTGCGAGTGGAAGCAGGGCGAGTCCGACCGCCCGCATTTCTTCTACGATTCCGATGCGGCGAAGTGGATGGAAGCGGCGGCATATGTGCTCGAAAGAAAGAATGACAAGCAGCTTGAAAGCTATGTCGAGGATCTTATCGACCGCATTGAGAGGAACATGACCCCCGACGGATATTTCAATGTCTGGTATACCGTTGTCGAGCCGGGCAAACGCTTCACCGACCGCGACCACCACGAATTATATTGCGCCGGACATCTTATCGAAGCGGCGGTCGCCTACTACGAAGCGACAGGCAAGCGCAGATTCCTTGATCTGATGTGCCGCTATGCCGGACTTATTGACGATGTTTTCCGCAGAGACGATTCCGCAGCTTTCACGACTCCCGGGCATCCCGAGATAGAGCTCGCTCTCGTGCGCCTCTATCGCTGCACGGGCGAAAAGCGCTGGCTCGATCTCAGCCGTTTCTTTATAGATAAGCGCGGCAACAATGAAAAAGACAGGGGAGAGGCGAGCGGATTTGCGTCCGAGGATTATCTCCAGGACAGAATCCCCCTGCGCGACCAGAGCGAAGCGGTCGGCCATAGCGTCAGAGCCTGCTATCTTTACAGCGCGATGGCAGATATCGCCTACGAATGCGGCGACGTAGAGCTGCTCGCGGCGGCGAACAGAATATTCAAAAATATGACGGAGCACCGCATGTATATAACCGGCGGCATCGGCTCGACCCGCATCGGAGAGGCATTCACCGTTGACGGCGACCTGCCCAACGAGACCGCCTATTCGGAGACCTGCGCCGCTATATCTCTTGCGATGTTCGCCCAGCGTATGTCACTGACCGCCGTCGACTCGCGCTATGCCGATATCGTGGAGCGGGTCATCTATAACGGATTCCTCTCAGGCACTTCGCTCGACGGAAAGAGCTTCTTCTATGAAAATCCGCTGTCTATAGATCTTCTGAACCGCAGGATAAAATATTGGCGCGGCAATGAAGTCCGCCTGCCGATAACCCAGCGCGTCGAGGTGTTCGATTGCTCCTGCTGTCCGCCGAACGTCACCCGCTTTGTCGAGAGCATCGGAAAGTATATATATTCGTATGACAGCGACACCGTCTATGTCCATCAGTTCATGGAGAGCGATACGGATGTCGCAATAAACGGCGGCACGGCGCATATCTCCCAGTCAACGGACTACCCGTCCGACGGCTCGGTGACAATACGCGTCAGCGGCGCGCCCGCTAAGCTTGCCGTCAGAATACCCTCATGGTGCCGTGACTGCTCGGCGGGAGCCGAACGAGCCGAAAATCTCGGTATCAGCGGCGGCTATCTGTTCTTCGACTGTGAGGACGGCGCTAAGATAGAGCTGGACTTCGATATGTCTCCGGTCGTTATCTCCGCCGACCCGTCAGTGCATGAGGACTCGGGCAAGGTCGCCGTCACGCGCGGCCCCGTCGTCTACTGCGCCGAGGGAGTCGATAACGGCGATATATTCTCACTCGCTGTTTCTCCGGAGCTCAACGCCGAGCCAGTCGATCTCGGCTTCGGTATTCCCGCGCTCGATGTTGACGGAACAAGAAAGCTCGGAGCGGGCACTCTGTATGCCCCGGCGGATGAGATAAAATATGAACCTACGCGCATAAGACTCATCCCGTATTTCGCCTTTGCCAATCGAGGCGAGAGCGATATGAGAGTCTGGATGAACATAAAATAACTATATATGTATATATCCGCCCTTTTTGAGAGCGGGTATATTCTTTTTGCATTCCGTTTTATTGACACCGACATTTTCAATTGGTATAATTTGGTCAAAAACACAAAGGAGATAATTTTATGCAGCAGCTGGATATCCGAAGCTTCGATTCGACCCCGATACATTGCTATCTCTGGGATGATGTGGAGAATCCCAAGGGCGTTGTCCAGATATCCCACGGAATGTGCGAATATGCCGGCAGATATCATGAGACCGCGCAGATGTTCAACGAGCACGGCTATATAGTCTTTGCCGACGATCACCGCGCCCACGGAAACACCGAGACCGATGAAAACCGCGGCAGGCATCCCGGCGATATTGAGAAGAAAACAGTCAAAGACCTTGTCTTCTTCTATAATTGGCTCAAGGATCGCTACCATCTCCCGCAGGTGCTTATGGGTCACAGCTACGGCAGCTTCTTGGCGCAGGATTTTCTCCAGCAGGGGACTGACGTCAAGGCAGTCGCGCTCTGCGGAACCGCCGATATGGACGGCGCGCAGGCGGCTCTCGCTCTGCTCTGGCCGCTCGAGCTGTTCGCAAAGGACTGGTGCCCGAAGTTCGTCAACCCAGTCAGCGATATGATTTTCGATGCGCGCTATAAGGGCGAAAAAGGTCCGAGTCAGTGGGTGACGAGCGATGTTGCGCGCCGTCAGGTGTTTATCGATGACCCGATGGCGGGAATAGATATCAGCGTCAACTTCGATTGGAACATGATAAAGGCGTTCGGCAGGATATATAAAAAAGAAAACATAGCGAAAATAAGCCCCGATGTCCGCATCGGTATATTCAGCGGCGACATGGATCCCATCGGTGGCACGAAGTCGTCAAAGGCAAAGAAGCTCCTGCGCCGCTATCAGAAAGCCGGACTCAATGCCGAGATACATATATATAAAGATGCCCGTCATGAACTGCACAACGAGAAGTGCCGCGACGAATACTTCCGCGATCTCGTCGGATTTTTCGACAGCGCAGTGAAAGCGGCAGAGCCAGTAAAAGCCTGAAACCGTTGTATATCAATGCCTGTGCGGTTCTCTGTGCCCGCGCAGGCATCTTTGATATCGGGGTCGCGTCAAATAAAATGAAAAAAATCTAAAATTTTTTGAAAATTAGTGTTGACAAGTCCCTCCGGTTGTGTTATTATAGTCGAGCACTTGAGGGACGGGACAGCGCGAAAGCGCAGGAACGTCAGAAATGAGAGTGTCGAGTACCTTGAAAATTAAACAACGAAAGAAACAAGGAACCCTGAGATTCGCGTCTGAGAAGACGCAACAAAGTAATTCCGGGAAACGAAAGTTTCTTGGTAAGATAAGAGCAGAACAAGCTCTGAAATTGATTGTAGCCGCTTCGGCGGATATGATACAAATTTTAGAGAGTTTGATCCTGGCTCAGGATGAACGCTGGCGGCGTGCCTAACACATGCAAGTCGAACGGAGTTCTTAAGGAATGCGAC
>ENA-OZWS01000021-OZWS01000021.1-human-gut-metagenome-genome-assembly--contig:-NODE-21-length-33697-cov-97.834136_pt1 | contig 33697 bp, 54 predicted proteins | sample MGYA00244848_ERZ654082 | MGnify/ENA primary metagenome ERZ654082 (study PRJEB26926, sample SAMN06165035) | human gut metagenome | biome: ENVO:00009003; feature: ENVO:2100002; material: ENVO:00002003... | reverse complement strand
CATACGAGATCATGCCTAGTCTCGTGGGCTCGGAGATGTGTATAAGAGACAGTAGCAATACTACCTTTATTAAGTTTAATAAGTTTAGAACTTAATTCATTACCAAATGTAACATATTCACGATTAGTAATAGTTTTCTTTGTAAGTTTAAAAACAGTATTAAGTGTTGCTAGACTATCAGTAATTTCTCTATCCTCTGTTGTAACTTCAATATTATACACAGTAGGAGCAATATTTTTAGCAACTTCATTAGCTCTTTTAGAATATATATCTCTAACCTTTTTAAGAGCTTTACTATCAAATGTAACTCTAGTCATAAAAACAATATTATTTAGATTATCAGTATGACAAATATAAATATTATGTAGGAAAAAACGGAATGATTAATGTTAAAAAAGTGTAACTATCTTCCAATTTTCGGAAGTAAATATTTTTATAATTAATTGATAATCAAGATATTACAAGCGTTCTTCTATCTATATAGATAGAAGAACAGATAGAATCAATATTTACTATTAGCAATATCTTAATTAAAACCATCATCATTATTACCAATAACACACATAAGAATAACAAAAACTATAATACCAACAACAAATAGTTTTCCACTATACTTATCCATAGCTTCACTATCACTAATATTATTAGCAACAGCTAATAATTTAACACCACCAAATATAATTCCAAGAAGAACAATAAATGCAACCATAATTATAATATATTTAAGTTTAATAATAAGATAAAAATAAACCTCAGTAGTAAGACTAGCTTATCTACCGAGGTTTCAGTCATGCCAACGACTATAAGTTTAAGGATTAGTAGAACGCTCCGCTTCGCTACGCTCAACTCCCCGTAGAGGATGGAATAGACTAGTATTCATTCAATCAATATAATCATTATTATTAATAACTATACTAATATTACTAGCATAACTACCATTCCATCCTCTACGGGGAGTATAGCGAAGAGTGCGTAGCACTCGTAGCGGTTCCAAGCTAATCATTAAATTTAATAAAGCCAGCTCTATTAGAGCCAGCTTTACGTATAACATATAAACCATTAGCATTAATACTATAGTAGGAATTTAGTAGTAATTATTACAAATTTATCATCCATTGGTTCAACATCAGCAGCCTGAAATTCTTTATATTCAGTATCTTCAACTAAAACAAGTTTATCTTCATCAAATTGTTGAAGTTTATCTATAAGTTCTTTAACTGTCATAGTTTATTCTTTTTCAAGTTTATTAATAATATCTTTAATATAATCGCTAGGAAAACTACCTTCAAGTCGAGCTAATTCTTTTCTTTTATAATCATTATCGACTTTAGTAATAACAGTAGTAGGAAATTTAGTAATTTCTTTTCTTAGAATATCATCTAGATTTGTATTACGAATATTAAGAGTAATATCACAATTAGCTTCATTAATAGCATCAGTTATATTTTTAATTGCTATTTTACAAGCGTCACAGCCATCTCTAGTAAAACAATCAATACGTATCATAACACAATAGCATTATTTTTAACAGCTTCTTTAATAGTATTAGGAACTCTAAGAAGAGTATTCTTAATCATTTCAGTAGTAAGACTATCAGAATATACATAAGTAGCATAAGTTCTCCAACTATCTTTAATTACAACAGCAAACTTATTCGGATTATCAACATTAGTTTGAATATATTCTACTTTAGTATTTTGATATTTCCACATCCAAGCAATAGCATTAGCACATTTAGCACGAGTTATACAATCATATTCATTAATAAACGCTTCAACAAATATATTATTTGTTTGTCTTGTAGGTTCATCTCCAGTAAGATAATTAATATCATTACGAAGTTCTTCCCAAGTAACAGAATTAATATATCGTTTATATTCTGTATCATCTCTATATATAATACAAGTAGGATATCCAGTAATATTCTTACCAGCAACAGCCTTTTCAAGTATCATATCTTCAAGAATAAGATGGTCAGGAAGATTTTTAAAATTATATTGAACATTAGTACCAAATAAAGCTATATCAATAGCTTTTCGCATAGCTTCTGTTTTATCTTTATCAGCACTTTTATAATAAAATTCAATTTTAACCATAGTATTCGTATAATATAATGAGAATTTATAAAATTAGCTATTTTAAAGCCCCACATTGAATGATATTCATATCGTGATAGATTAATCACAATAACAATTAAAATTCAATGTAGGGCAAAAGAATCATATCTATGACTTTCCTAGCAGCTTGCGAAGATACTTTCTAATAGTGTAATCACTTTGTACACCACGTAAAATATCACCATTACAATAAGCAGTAGGAGCATCACTAATACCGGCACTACGCGCTTCTTGTCTACCAGTATCAGTATATAGATTATACCTAATAAGATTAAACCTACCGGCAAACTCAGGAAGAGCAAGAGCTTTATGAAGCCTTTCTTCAAAAAGTTTACTAACATTACAATCAGGTAAATAAAACAAGATTAACTTTTTCATAGATAAACTTCATCTCCTTCAACTTTAGCATCACTAAAATGACTTTTAAAACTTTCAACACTTCTACACCATAAAATATCAGATTCGCTAGTTTTATGATATATAACAGCAGGAATCCATTTACCTGTATCTGGATGTTTCATTTTAGTAATACTAATAATTATATATTCATTAGACGTTTTATTATGAATATAACGAGCACCAACTTTAAGCTTTAGCTGCTCCACCGGTTCCTTCTCCAAATCCTTTGTTTCCACGTTCACTTTCTCCTAATTCTTCAATAGATTCAACTTCTTTCCAAGTAATTCTTTGAGCACTATTAATAATAAGTTGACAACATCTATCTTTACCATCACAATTATATGGCGGAGTATAAATTTTATCAAGAATATTAGTAGTTGTAGCTCTAACATTATTAAGTTTAAGTCTAGCATTACCAATCATACTATCAGGTAAATGCATATGTTCTCTCAACTTATCAACTATTTCAGCAAGAGTAGATACAGCATGAACTAAATCTCTAGAAGTACGATTCTTAAAAATAATAAGAAGTTCTCCACGATAACCATAGTCTAAAGTACCAGGAGCATTAGGCATATAAAAATCAGATTTAGTAAGATTACTTCTAGGACGTAAAGACATTTCATTAGGTTCACCATTAGCATCATTTCCAATATTAAATGCTAAACCTGTATGATAAATAAATCTATCTTTATCTACATCATATTCATAGCAAATAGGATAAATATCCATACAAGCATCACCTTCTTTACCATAAGTAGGTAGAATGGGTTGAACCATACAACATTTCTTTACATCTACAACATCTCCACTAAGAAGTTTAATCTCTTTTAGTTTAAATACTTTTACTTCCATATACAATTAAATTATTAAATTAAAGAGCTTCTGCAAGTGCAAAAGCATTTTCTATTTTTCTTGATTTATCGCCATAACAAATACTATCAAATCGCTTAGTACCTTCAATATTATCTATATTAGAATAATATCCACTAATAGCATTAACTGCACCCCAAGCTGTACCAAGAATATCTCTTTGACCTGGACCATCAAAATAATAACTATAAGTATCAGAAATAACATTCATTTTTCTACTACTTATTTTACTATCAGTTAAAGCTAAACCACTACGATAAGCAATATCTTTAATAGTATGTCCTGTATCTTTTAGACGTTGAATTTCATCACTAGTAAGAAGATTTTCTCCAATAAATTGAATTACATCTTCATCAGTAACTTTAATATTAGCAAGTAAATTACAATATTGACCAAATTCTTCAGATTTAATTTTACTAATTTCAAGTATTTCGTGTGCAACAGAAATCTTATTATGAACACTAGTTGTATGTCGAAAACTAATATAATTACTACTAGCACGAATAGCAGCATTAAGAGTATTTTGACCAATAACTCTAATAGGAGTAAATAAAATCTTAACTCCACCACTACCATCATGAGTATTAGTAAATACTAGATAATTTTCAACAGGGTCACCTTTAACAAGAATATTATTAGGAAGTTTAGCACTTACAAATATTCTTTCACCATTTCCCCAAAATCCAGCAGTTTGCCAAATAGCAGAATTTTTACCAATAGCGTCATCAAAGAAATTAAAAGCATCATTGTTTTGAACAATAGTATATTTACTTTTAACAACACCTAAAGGAATATTGTAATCAGTACGATAGGTAGCAAAGGCGTTATCACACTTACGATAAATGTCAGTACCAAAAACATGAGCGCCTTCTTTTTGTTCTTTAATAATTCGGTCAAGTTCTTCATCAGTTCCAGTAAGTTTAATAGGCATTTTACCAACTAGTTCACATTTAGCTACATTAAAATTAAGTCCAGCTTTAAGCATAACTTCTTTAGCAGTAGCACAATCTGATACATCAATAGCACCAGAATAAGCCCAAGGTTTACCTTTTACTTTATACATATTATTTATGACTTATACGTAACATAACACTTTCAATATCTCTAACAGCTTGGTCTTTATTAACACCATAAGTATCCATATACCATTTTATTAATTCTTTTACTTTTTCTTCTAGTTCCATAATTAGCAAGATTAGTAGTGTTGACTCCCCGTGGAGGATGAACTTAATTCTGTTCTCTACGGGGAGTATAACCAAATTATTTAATAATAAGACTAGTATTTTCAACAAGTTTAGCTATACTAATATCTCTACCATCATTAAGAATATTCTTCATAGTAGTTTTATTAACACTGCTGCTTCTAGTCATTTCATGTTGATGATTAAAGAAAGTATTAAGTAAATCAAAATTAATTTTATTAGCTAAATCACCAACAGGTTTTTCAATCTCAAATTTAACTTTAATACAATCTAAATCATCAAGCGTAAAATAACCTCCAGTTTCTTCTCTAAGTCTAGCAGATTGTTCAGGATATCTTTCAGTAAATTTATCATTAATTTGTTCAAGAAGAACATTTCTACTAAATGAGAAATTACTATCAATCATATCATTATCCCAAAGAGATTGTAAATGTTCAAGAACTAAATCAATAAATATTTGATTAAGATTTTCATCAATCTCAACACATTTACTGTTCTTAGTATAGAGTTTACTATCAACTAAATTAATAACTTTATTACCAGACTTACCTAAATCTCCATAAGCAATAACAGCATCAAGCATAACTCCTTTAAGTCTTTCAGCATTGTTTTCTTTAGTTTTACGAAGAACAGCTAATCGTTGCTCTTCTTTTTTACAAGATTCAGCTTCAAGATTAAGTACAGTATATGCTTTACGATAACCATCAAGTTTAGATTTAAGATTATCTTGTGTAATAGCAAGGCGTTCTTCAAGTTCAGGAGTTAATTCACCTCCATTTTCTTCTAACTCAAGAAATATATCCTCAAGTTCAGCAGTAATATTATAAATATTTGCCATTATTTTCTACGTTTAGGTATATTATAAGCAGAACGATAATAAGGATTTAAATAACCAAATAAATGAGTATAATCACTAGCAGTCATTTTACCTGTATTAGTTCTATATTTATAAATAGCTTCAGTATATTTCTTCCATAGTTTTTTGCTAAACCAAGATTACCAACAAATCCACCATTTTCAAATACAATAGCTTCTGTATTTTTAGTAGTTCTAAAACGGTTATTAAAACCATAAAATCTTCTTCCCATAACTTTAATATTTAAATAGTTAATAATTTATTTATTATTTCTCATTTCTTCATCTTTAATTCCAATTGTAGTATAAAGAAATTCTTCACCGGCATTTAACTCATCAGTAAAATAAATACCACTATAATCTTCAATATGAAAATGTTTAAGTTTATCAATCTCTGAAGTCATATCCAAGTTCCATTAAATTATTTCTAATCATACCAGCTATAATAATACAATTAGGATGAGGAGTACCAGTAGTACCATAATAACGTAAATCAATAATATGACGCCATTCTCTTACGGAATATGTATAAATACATCTAGTAGCAGTATCAAGAGGAAGTTTACCACGAGCATCTTGACGATGGATTTTATATTTATCTACAAGAATTTTATATTCTTCAAAATCTCTTTTACATCCATTAAGATAAACATTTATAGCTTCATTTAAATCAGCATTTATAGCTTCATTTAAAATAATATTATTATCATTATTAAATAATTCAGCTTCTTCTTTGCTTATCCAATGAGGTCTACAAATACTTCCATCTTCATAAACATATCTAGTTGATTTTTCAGCAATACTATTAGGACTAACGCGGTTTAATTCACGAGAAGTACTAATTTGTGTATCAACACAAAAAGTATATCTCATCATATGAAATCCTATTTCAGTATTACGAAAATCTTCAATAGGAACAATATATTTAGATAGATAACCAAATTGTGTTTTATGGTCTAAAACCCAATTACCATTAACAGTTATATAATAAACATGTTTTTTATAATGATAACTAAAACCAATAGTATTAGCATAATTAATAATAATAGTTTCTAAAGTTTTATCACTATCATTAGCTATTATATAATAAGTTCTATGACGAAACATACTCCAATGTCCATCATTAATAAGTCGTTTAATAGTAGCTTCATCATTACCTGTTTCTCTACCATAACAAGCTCTTGCGCATCTAGCAACATGAGCTTTAGAATTATCTCCTTGTTGCCAAAGTTCAACTTTTGGTTCAATTATTTTCATCTTCTTGATTATTATAAAAATCTTTAACTACATTTCCAAATATACTATAAAAATGTTCTTTAGGTATAATATTAATAGGTTGTATAGAATCAAGCTCTTTAAAAAACTCTTTAAGACCTTTATTTCTAATCCATAAAGTATCATAAGTAGCAGTTATATAATTATCTTTATCCATGTCACAAGCTATAAAGCAAGTTTCACTATCAAGCTTATCTATACATTCTTTACATACAATAGCCTCAGCTATTTGTTTACTCTTACTAGCATCTTCTTCAACAGAATTTCCAAGTGGAGTATAACCAATAACTTTACCACAACATATACAAACTCTAGCAAGAGCATTTATACCAAAAATAGGATGTAATTTCATACCATATAATCAGTTACAAATTTAAGAACTTTATAGAAAAGACCAACAAGAGTACCAGTATTATCAATAACATAATCATCATCACAAATTTTTATTTGTTCACTTTCATGATTATCATTATTGTTAAGTTTTTTATCTACTCTAATTATCATTCCTCCACATTGTTTAATAGCTTCACATTCGTCATTTTCAAATCTAGCATCAGCTATAATACATTGACCTTTACTATTTCTTATATCAAATGCTTTATTCATAGTATAATTAATAAAAGCTTTATGCCAAAAATGATTTCTAATAACATTAGTACCATAATATTGAAGAAGAGTTCTAATTTTAATAGAAATATTATTATTTAAAGAAAGAAGTGAAGATAAATTATCATAATTAATTTCCCCTATATTATTAATAACTCTATCTGTATCTTTGATATTAGTAGAAACAATACCAGTTTTAAAATTATAATAATTTTCTTCTTTAATATCTTGTCTATCAAGAAGTTTACGGTCAATATTACAAAATGCAGCAATATCATCTTTAAGTTTATCAGCAAAATGAATAATTATTTCATCATTTTCAATAAACCCATTTTTATGATAAAGAAGCCAAGTATCATAATTAGCTTTCATAATACCATCATGAAGGATATAACTAATCATAGAAGCAACTGTATCTTTACCACTTCCTTTGAATCCTTTAATACCAACAATAGTAACTTTATTAATACTCATAATAATTTGTTTTTGTTTATCAAGACAAATATAAAAATATAATAGGAATTTACTAGTAATAATGATGCTGAATTTAATGTTAAATATCATAGTGAGAATGACGCATTTTAAGGCTCAACATGACACGCAAATCTTATCGTGATAGATTAATCATTCTGATATATAAAATCGAATACAGGCAAAAAGAATCATATCTACGAGCGTGTTCTGTATAGTTTTAGACCTCTAACAAATAGAAAAGCCTAGCACACTATATTATGTACTAGGCTTCACCTTATTCAATATCTATATGATAAATAATACAAAAACCATTACGTTCTTCTACAAATTTAACATTAATATTAAAATCATCTTTAGACACAACAAAAGCATTACGCAATCTTGTATCGAGAAGTCTAATAACTATATTAGGAATATATAACTTAAATCCAGTATTAGCATCTCGAATAATAGGAACACTATTATTAATTCTATTATCATTATACAAAATCGCATAAAGTTCATTACTTTTAGTTATATCATTATATCTAACAGCAAAATTATAACTTTTAGCATCATAATCAGTAAATAGAATAATAGATTTATAATAACAACTAAAATAAGATTTAGTTCTATCAAAACTATTATTCTTAATTACATTATAATCTAGTATCTCCATTTATAACAACATTTTTAATATGAGATGGAACTCTAGTAACACCACTTCGTTCACCATAATCTATATGAACAGTTCTACCAATATAAGATTGAGAATCGAATAAAACTTCCTGTTGAACAATATGACTAGTACTTAAACGAGTTTCAAACTTTTCATCATTAATATCATTTTTACAAAGAAGAATAGGTAAATCACGTTTCTTTTCTTTATAAATATCAAGAATTATAAAATCTCCTTCAGTAGCATCTTTAAACTTCTCCATATAATTAGCTCTACGTCTACCATATTGATAATCAGTTTCAGCATTACGAAGTATAAGACCTTCAAATCCTAAATTAATAAAATAATTTCTAGCGTCAATAGCTGCATCATCATTAGTAATATATCCACTAGGAAGAATAATTAATTGTTCTTTATTATTATAATGTTCTTTAATATCATTAAAGCGAGTAGGCATTTTAATATGATAACGATATGTATTTCTATGAGTTTGATTACCTTCCATCATAATATCATAACACCAAAACTGAAGAAGTTTATTTTCAATACAATTAGCATCTTTAACAAAATGATTAATTTGATTAATAGTATAACCCGGAAGATAAACTTCACCATCAAGTGCTGCAAATCCATTAATCATATCGTCGATAATATTTGTATTAATAGTAGCAAGCAGATAATCTTCAAGATAGCCAAGAGTATGCCAAATAAGACCTTCACGACTTTGGAAACGAAGCCTAACAGGTTTAAACATATCATTTTGAGTATAAGCAGTAACAATACAACGAAGACCATTAATCTTATACTGACCATACATACAACTGACTTTTTTCCAAACATTACCACTATACGTTTTAGCAAGCATTGGAAGTAGAAGATTAGTATTTCCATTACTAAGGTCTTTAGGCAGATAAGTATTTAGAAAATTAAATAGAGTATCATTATCTCCATCCTCCACGGGGGGTAAACCCTGCATATCACAAAGTTCATCAAGATATGTATATCCTTTTTTAATCTTATCATTATATCTACTTTCAAGTTCTTTTTGACCATCTTTTTGAGTAACAGCATAAACTTCTTTACGAATATTACCTCGAACAAGACCATAAAAAACAGTGATACTATTAGTATCACTGTCAAGTTCAGCCCACCAAACAGTAGGCACACCATTGTTATTTCTACGATAAAGTTTATTCATTATGTTCACTTATTTTTAAACCATTAAATGCAAAACTAACAGCTTTACCACCTAGAAGTTTAGCTTTACGCTGAGCAATCGTTTCCTTTTTAGGCTTAATAGCCTTTGCAATACCGGTGCTAACATCAATGGGTTTACCTGTAAAGACATCTTTTGATTGATTAACTCTGTTAGAACTTCTAGTGCGTTTCCTTGGTTTTTTACTATAATATCGTACTGGGTTTCTTCTCTCGAAATCAAGATTTTTTTCATGTATATCAATAATTCTTTTAATAATACTATTACGATAATCAATATAACTTTGAGCTTTTTCTGGATGATGTTCTAGAACAAGATAAAGTTTATCAAGAATATATTCAATACTAGAAAGAGTAATACGATAACCATAATTAATAGTTTGTCTAGGACGAGAACCATCAGGATAAATAATAGTACAATCTAAATCTTTAATATAAGATTCAATTGCATCAGCCATTGTAGATTTATCAATAACATAATTAATATATCTAATATCTCTATCATCTAGCTTTTCTTCATATCCTTTTATTATCATAGATTTTCTTTCTTACATTTATAAATAATAATACGAGCTGGCTTACCTATAAGACAATGATTATATTTAAACCATTCAATAATATCAAATGTAGGATAAGTTTTAGCTATTCCTTCAACAAGAGCATAACCTTCTTGATAATTAAAATTACTATGAACAGTTCCACCATTATCAGTATCAAGTAAGCTAAACTTTTTGATATATTCAACGTCATCATTAGAAGATAGATTAATTTCTCCATAACAATAAATATCTTTTTTATCAATACGTTTATTATCTATATCAAGATATTCAAATTTATCAAGATTTTGTTCATCTTCTTCAGTAATTGGACGCATAACCGTATATGTAACACCAGCTAAACTTTTAGTATGGCAAAGTATTACTTTCTTCCGTATCCCAAGTAAATTCAGTTTCTTCTCCATAATTATCTTCTATATATTTAATAACTTGTTGAGTTAGTTCATTAATAACATTTGTAGAATAACTACTTCTCAATTCGGCAAAATCTTTAACGCCAAGTTCTTTAGGAATAATAATAGGTATAATATCATAATCATTCTTAAGAATCACAGCTTCCATAAGACCAGTTCTATCATTATCCATAAGGCTAATAAGAAAACCATTTCGATTAAGTTTACTACGAAGCCAATCATATTCAATTTGACGAAGTTTATAAGTTTCATGTGGAATATTAACAACACCAATAGTTTTAAATTCAAGGGTAGACCCCCCGTAGAGGATGGAATGATTAATACTCTTTAGATAACATTCAAGACTTAATCTATCTTTAGTAGATTTAGTTATAATAATAACGTCATAATTATCTAATTCAAGATTAATAACTCCCTCAATAGTATTACTATTAGTTATAAACTTAACTTCAGTTTTCTTATTCCTATTTGGAAAATACAGTTTAACATTAACTATTCCTCTTTTATCTTGCCCAAGAACGTAACCATAACATAAATCCGTTTTATCTTTATCATAAAAATATTTAGGAATAGGATTAGTTGAACGATTAATATAAAATTGGTCAACAGGATAAACAAAATGAGTATTAAGAAAATTAAGATTAATACCAAATTGTCCCCAATACTTAGCATCTAAATTATTCCACGGACGAGTAACAAGTTCAATAATAGGTTTATGATTACGTACATTACTAATAGCCCTAACAATATTATAATCGTTGTTTTCATCTTTATCTTGTCCATAAATAATATTTCTAAAAGTATAAGCAATATGTTTAAGAACAAATAGAAATTGACTTTTAATAGAAATATCAATTTGCTTATGAACAATTTCAGAGAGTACAGTTGCAGCAGCATCTATACAATCTCCCCACCAATATCCAGCAAAATCTCTTCCTTTAAGTTTATTCCTATTATCATATCTAAAACCAAAACTAGGATGAGTATCTTCACGAAAAGGACTAGATATAAATTCTCCTGTATCTATACAATGTTGTATATCTTCAACACTAATTCCAGTATAAGTACTAAAAATAGTAATTTGATTAACTTTAGAGAAAATATAATCTTTAGTTAAAATAGTATTACTAATATTTCTTTTCATAATATTTCTAATTTGACCTTAATCGTGAACATATAAAAAAAGAGGACTAGGTACTAAAATAGTACCCAACCCTCTTACATACAACTATTTAACTAACTTTAATTTTTTAAAATGGCAAATCTTCTGTTGGATTAACAAAAGCACCAGCAGCATCATTACCACCACCAAATGGACTAAAATCTCCACCACCATTAAATCCACTAACAGGATTTATAGGAGCAGCAGTTTGAACACCGGGCATTACACCAACACCGGGTATAGCAACATTTGGCTGTTTAGCTTGTTCGGCAGATTTTTGATAAACAATACTTTCTTTATAAGGGTCAATATGCAAACTAGGAGCAGATTGTTCTTTATAAAGTTCAATAACTCCATCATTGATAAATGTAGGAAATCCTAAATCACCAAATGAAGATTTACTTCCAACAACAGCACGCCATTTACCATCATTCTTAACGAAACGAAGAAGCTTCATCCAAATAGTAATAGGCTTACCTTTAGCATCATTATAAACAGGCTTACCATTATTGTTAAGTAACTTAACATAATTTTCAAACACAGCTTTATAACCAGCTATAACTTCTTCAGCCTCAACAGGTACATACTGCATATTTTCATCAAAATCTTCAAAAGGCAAAGTAAGAGCATCAATTTCTTCTTCTGTTAAATCACGACCTTTAAGAACAAATACATTATATATATGTTTCATAAAGCGGAAAATGTTATCAACTTTCCAAGCACCTTTACCGCCGGGAATAGTTTCAACATTACTTTCAGCAGGAAGAAGACGTTGAGTTACATAACGACGTTCATTGATATTTTCATGATTACTAGCAAAAGTAAATGTAAGATAAGGAATACTCATACCAGCAAATGAAGGCATACCTTGAACATCATCTTTCAATGTAGCCCAATCAACTTTAACATCTTCAAGATGACCAATAAACAAACCATTAGCTTTATTACAATCAGTACGTTCATCAAACTTTTTACGAGTTACATCACGTAAATCATTATTAATACCTCTACCTCTACGTTTTTTAGGAGTTTGTACTTCTGCATTAGCAGTTTGTTCAGCACTTGCTACAACAGTAGCTTCATTCTTAATTTCTTTTTCTGTCGACATAATTAAAGTAATTAAAAGAATTATTAGATAAAATAAGAGCTGCACTATTAGCAATACTAACAATGCAGCTCTATGTTCAAGATACTATATTTCTAGGACGAAGATTTGATTATTCAGCAGTTTCTTCTTTTTCAGCTTTCTTACCGATACGAATAGGTTCTTCATCTTTATATTCGGTAAGCATTGCAATCTTAACAACAATATCTTTATGACCGTTATTAACAACAGCTTCTTGCAAGTTATCAATATCTACTGTATAAACACGATTCTTAGAAGTAGCTTCTTCATCAGTCATATCAGCTTTCAACTGTTTCCAAACATTAGAATCAGTAAAGTTAAGAGTTACACCAATACCAGACAAAGCAGCAGTATTAGCACACTTAGAACCTTTAATCTTAGCAACTTCATCACCTTGAATACAGCTAACCAAAAGTTCTTTCTGTTCATCTTCGGTAATACCTTCACGACCAAGAGCAGCTTTAAGTTCTTCATTAGAAGAAGATAAAGCACCTTCAAGAGTTTCTTGGAAATAAGTATTAACATACTTAATCTTATCATTCTTAGTCATACGAACACGAGTAGTGCAAGGATTACCATTCTTGTCTAATTCAGCAATACCTTTAGCCAAAGCCCAAATATCAAATTCAGCATGAACAGCCATAGCAGCTTCGGGAGATTCAATATCCAAACCTTGTTCTTCACAGAAAGCAACAACTTCGGGTACTTTATTGATAATAGCATTATCAATATTTGCACAGTTATTAATGAACATTACATATTCACCATGAGCAATGCCGAGAGCTTTAGAAACTTGGGCAGTCATACGGAAACTACCGGGAGTAGAAACAACTACCAATTCAGGTTCTTCACTAACTGCTCTTTGACCAGCATTAACAATACCCATACCAAAACTCAAACCTTTCTTAAAGTCTTTCATAATTATAATTATTTAAAAAGTGAATAATATCAGTCATACGACTGTTTTGTTTAATAATAATTTCTCTAGTTTGTTTATGTTATTGAATTTCAGTAATATCAATAATATCTTCATTACTTAAATCAATACCTTGCATAGTCTTTAATTCTTCTGTGCTTAAACAGCCCATAATTAAATCATTAGCAATTTCACGAGCACCATAAACAAATGCTCTATGACTTATCATTATTTTAGGATATTTCTTATAAGTATCTTTTTCAAAACATCCAGCAACAATAGCATCTTTATAAGTAAACTCACCAGTAGCAACCATATTACGTTCTCCAATTTTACGATAAAAACGATAACTAGTAATATAATCAATAGGAACAGCAGGTATTCTATAAACAGGAACTTTACCAGTAGAAGCAATTTGTTTAGCTTCAGCAGTATTAATAGCTATTTCAAACTTACCATTAAGTTGATATTCTTTATATATATTACCATTATAATCTTTATAGTATTTAACAGGATAAACATATATATGTTCATGGTCTTTATCTTCTGCATTTTTAGTTTGTGCCTCTTTGGGAGTAAGACACTTAATACAGTCAAATGGAAGTTTATCTTCATCATAAGCATTAAAGCCATCTGTATATTCGTACAGAGCGCGATAATTATCTACTTTTTCCCAACTCACGCTGCCTTTGACAAGTAATGCTTTAATAATGTGAACATCAACACCTGTTTTACCTTGAACTACATGAATATGTTCAATGCAAGTAGAAAATGGAAGTCTAAGGTCTTTAGCTCTCATTGCAATAGCAAGACCATCTTCAACAGACTTAATACCACATTTATCACTACGCATAACACGTTTGATAAATACTTCAAGACTTGCAATTTCAGCTTCACTCATATAATTAAGCTGATATGGAGCAACAGAATGTTGAGCACCATGTTGTTTTTCAATACCACTATTACTAACAGCAACAGCAGTATCATTAACTTTAACTTCTTTATCTTCGTCCATTCTATCAAAGAGCGATTTTGATTACACAACAAATGTAACTATTATATTTATACTAGCAAACAATATCATCAAAATTTTGAGCACTAATATCAGAATTAACATTCTGTATAACTTCATGATTAGCTGATAACTTTTCCTTTTTAAGGCTTGCTTCTTCGATAGTACCAGCTATATAAAGTTTATGTACTTTAAGTTTTGATTGACTGCAATTAACATTATTATAACGATAGATAAGTTCATCTATGGTATCACATAAAGGTGAGGTTAAAATCCATTCGTCTACGCTTGTTTCTAGGCCGTCAGTTGAATTATTTTTTATAGATAATACTCTTAATAAGCCATCATTAAAAGACTTCAAATTCAGCGTGGAAATAGCCTTAGATTTGATTATACGAGCAGTCCCTTTCTTGCTTCCAGACTTGTACAAAACAGGAATACCATTACTATCAACTAGAACTTTATCCTCAATTTTATCATGATAATCACCACAAATTTCACCTAATTTATCATTAATATATTTAGTTACAGTAGCAGCATATTCACCTCTCTTACTAATAATAAGAAATCGTTTATCAGGATTATCTTTAATAATTTCAACTATTCTTTCTAGCTTACAAACATTATCAGAACATATAAGCATACGTTCACGAACAATATTATAAAAAGTCTTAACTCGTTCAGCAAGAACAAGAGGATTATAACATTCATCAATTTGTTTACTAAAAGGATTAGTCATATCCATATCAGCACTCCATCCATTATATTCAGCTATTTCTGTAATATATTGAATAGCACTACGTCCATCTTGAGTACCATTTCGAGCACATTTAATATTATCAAGATTACCAAATACTTGAACAGTCTGAGTAATAAATTCAGTATATTTATCATAATTAGTAATATCATCTTGATTAACAAACAAAATTGGCTCTCTGTGTTCCTCTACGGGGAGTAAAGCCCGCATAGCATTAATACCACTAGAACTTATATTATCATTAATAGGTGGAATATTAGTATAAATTTCTTTTAGCTTGGCAGTATCAATAGTATCTTTAGTTATAATCATAAGTTTAAATCTAGCACGATTAAAAACTGTATTACAAGAAAGATTCCATTCATTAACTCCAACAACAATAGAAATATCATAACTATAATTATATCTACTATTAACATAAGTATGAGTAAGAATATTAATAGTATCTATATTTATATTATGATTTTTAAGACCATCAACAATTTCTGTTCTTCTTTTCCAATTATCTGTAACAATAAGTATTTTAAGATTAGGATTTTTATTCCTCATCAGAGTAATAACTCTACTTATAATTTCAGAATAATCAAGAGGCTGAACACAATGGATAGTTCCAACACCTTTATAATCTTTAGAACCCCATTTATTAATAAGTTTACTATATGATTCTTCAACTATATTTCTCATCCAAAATCATCTTCATTAAAAATAGGATTATACATACCACTATATTTTTTAATTTTACTTTTACCTTTACCTTTAGGAGAAATTTTAAGTTTGATAGGATTAATAATCTTCATAGCTTCTTGATAATAAAATTTAAAATTAATATCTCTAAGAGAAATATCTTTATCATCAAGACTATTAATAACTGTTACAACAGAACCAGCTGCCATTCTACTACGAGAACCATTATCATTATGAACTTTCTCAATAATATAACCTCTATTAGAAACATAAAATCGAACATATCTTTGACAAACAACATGAGTAACTTGTCCATTTTCAATCTTAGTTTCTTCTACATGAAATTGTTTACCTACATTTTGAGTAATACAGAAATCAAGAATATTAGTAGCTTCTTGAAGAGTATCCATTACAGGTTTATTCTTAAGAAAATAGTTTTCAATAGCTTGAGCAACAATAGGCATAGAATAACCTTTAGTTAAATCTAAAGAATACATCATAGGATTAAGAGCACCTTTAGATTCAATTTTAAGCTTACCTTTAGTTCTAAATTGAGTAATATAATTATTAACATCACGAGCTATAAGACTATGAACAACATCACTATCCGCTTGCATACCAGTAATATTTTGCCACCAAGTAGTAATTTCTTTAAATTTATCTTCTTGACTAGCATAAACTTTTACCATAATACCATCGGTATTAGCACTAATAATATGAATATTATCTAGTTCAAGAGCCTCGCATAACATGAGAAGCATAAGTTGTCCATTAACAGTAACTTTAAGAACAGCAAGACGGTCATATAAATCTCCTTTTTCAAATCCAAGTTTACCATAAATACTATTTATGACAATCTTTAGAACTAAAGCAAGAATATCTTTAGCAATTCCATCTATGTATTCTTCTTCGCTATGTTTCACATCAACACGTTTTTGTTTCATCCAACTAATTAAATTACAAAAAGCATTTGTATCAATATGAGCAGGAGCAACTTTATGAACACCTATTATACTAGGATAAAAACTAGCAACATCAAAATGATAAATGGTAAAAGGTTTACCCCCCGTGGAGGATGGAGTTAAGTAATCACCATAAGAAGTAGTAGAATATAACTCCATAGGAACATCTTGACTATGTAAACCTCCAGTTGCAAGAGTATAAGTTATATCTCCAATTTTAACATTCTCACTAAAAGCATCTTTATTAACTCTATAAATTGTAGTTTTATAAAGTTTATCAAGTAAATCTTGAAGTTCTTTAGTTTTGAATTTAATAAAAGGAAAAATAACCTTTTTAAAACTCATAGCAGTTCTTTCAGTTTTCTTACCTTTCCATTGTTCAGGAGCAAGACCACTAAATTTACTATAAAATTTCTCAAAAAGAATATCAGCAGTTTTACTACGACTAGAATTAAGAACATCAACATCATATGCTTTACTAATAGCATAACGAGATTTAATTTCTTCTGGATAAAGACGAACTATTTCAGCTACAATGAAAACATCATTAAGATTATAATACATCATAGGTTCAATATATTCATCAAGAATAAATCTATCCCATTTATCTACTAGTTTATTAAGCTGACTAATACTCATTCCTTTAAGACTAGGAATTTCATCATATAGTTCAGCTTCTTTTTCATTAATATCAGGAAGTTCATATTCTAGAAGTTCATACCATTGAAGATTAATAGAAGTTTGCTTTAAACCTTTAGGAACAGGTTTACGTTCACCTGTTTTACTATCTACAACTACACTTGCTTTATTAAGAGCAAATATACGCATTACATCAATACCTGTAAATGGTAGTTTATATTTTCTAAGACTATTAAGATAAAAATCAGTTTTAAATTTATCTTTATCATCTTGACTAGAAATAATAATTTTACTAGTTTCATATAACTTATTAATAAGTTCTTTCGTACTATTCGTACGCATATAAAAACTAAGTAAAGCAGCAATCATAAGATTATCATAATTGAAATTATTAAATCCATACAAGTCAGTACGAATAATAGTTCCATTAGAATCCTTATAACATCTAGTCTTATTAATATAACCTATTATAGAAAGTAATTGACTATCATCTATATCTGTTATATAAAACTTATATTTTTCAACAGTTTTAAGACGAGCCTTAATTTCTTCAACAGATAGTTTTTGAACTAAAGGAATAGGTTTATTATCAGCATTAACACAATCTTTAAATACTTTAAGATAACTATTAATACTAACAAAAGTAACAGAAAAGAAATTTCTTAAAACTTCAACATCATAAGCTATACAATTAATCATTTATATAATTTAATCCATAGTTATTTCTATTTTGATTAACCCAATTAATATCATCAGCAAAACGCTGTTTAAATATATGATAAAGATTATCATCTTTAAATTTAATAAGAGGAGAATAATTACTAAATACATATTTACCGCCAGTAGCCATAAATCTAGGAATTGGATTATCACTAATACTACGATAAGCATCCCCAAATACAAATAGATACTTATAATTAATTCTAGCTAATTCTTTCCATAGAATATTACGACATTTATCAATAGCAGTAAGATATGTATTATAATTATTAGAACAAGCACATTTAATACTATAAGTCATATACGCATCTTCAGTATTATTACGTCCAGAATATTCATCATAAAGATTACCAATATCAGTAAATAATTGATAATCTTCACAATAATTTCTATCACCTCTAGGAAATAGGAAAACAATATCTCCATGAATACTTCCTCTACCACCTTGTATATATTTACCTGTATTAAATATACGATTTGGACATCTTTCACAATCAGGATATTCGTCAATAGTTTTACTTGCCATAAGATAATACTAATTGATTACTAGCACGAGAACAAGCAACATATAATCTACGAAGCATTTCATCTCTATTAGTATAAGGATGACCATATTTATCATAAATCATATCATTAATATCTACAAATACATTTTTATAAGTAGAACCTTGTGCTCTATGAGAAGTAATTGCAAAGCCATAATCTAAATCTCTACTAAATAAAATCTTACCATTACTATTCGTAATATTAGAAGCGATAAGATATTTACGTTTAAAATCAAAATACTGTTTCCATTTACTTCCACGTTCAGAACTACTAGCTTTTTTAGCATCATCAATAAGACTAGTCAACTTCTTATAATACATCTGAAATGTATAGTTATCATAATGGTCAATAACAAATAAAGGTTGAGTTATAGCACCACCATGAATAGCTTGAAACTTAATAAGAAATCCTTTAAACTCATAATCATTATCAATTGTATCAACAATATCTTTAACAATATATTCTTCACTATTGTTTATAATAATATCATTAAAAACATTAACAACAGTAATATAACTCATTATTAAATCATTACGAGTAATAAGGCTCTTATCAGCATCTTGAATAATCATATGTCTTACATGGTTATTCCATTGTGCAACACGACTATTAGTATAAGCTATAATACGATACAAATCAATATTTTTAGTATATTCTTCATCATTAAAACAAGTATCAATTAAATCAGAAAATTCAGTTTGACCACAAACATAAAATCCTTTAATTTCTTCATTATAATCTTGTCTGTTCTTAGATATATAATCAAGAAACTTCCATCCATTCTTATTATCTATATCTTCTCGAAGAAGTTTAAGAAGTTTACTAATAGGGTTATTATCTCCTTGTCGTACAACTTCTTTAAGATAATAAGTATTACTAGCAATAAGAAAAGCTTGACTAGTTTTCTCATTAACAGGTGGAAGCTGACTAGAGTCACCAAGCATTATAACTTTAATTTGAAGCTTCTTACATTTATTACTAATATACTTAACAAGTTTAGCATTAAGCATAGAAGCCTCATCAATAATTAAAACTTTAAGACCATCTAGTTTATCTTTTCCAACAGGATTAAAGGCAGGATTTTCAGGGTCAAAATTTTCAATATTAACATCAAGTCTAAAACCAAACAATGATTGAATTGTATTAACTTCTTTTCCACCAATAGAATTACTAAGAACTCTACAAGCTTTATGTGTAGGAGCAGCACAACCTATAACACCACCAGACCATTTGCAATTATTAATAACATATTTAATAACAAATGTCTTACCTGTTCCTCCAGCACCACAAAGAGCATTAATAAATTTCTTATCATCCCAAGGCTGTGCAAGAAACTCAATAAGTTCATGCACAACTATTTCTTGGTCTTTAGTAAACTTAATGTTAGTATCTTTTCTATTACTATTAGCAATATTAAGATTATCAATCATTACAATTCGTTGTTTACATCAATAAGATTATTTTTAACTTTATCTTCATATTCTTTCCACTCTTGAAAAGCTAAAATAGTAGATTCACTATCACCACGATTATAACATGTAGTAATATGAAACAATTCCTTAGCAAAAGGCATTTTAACAATTTTACCTTTAGCTATAAGTCCAGTAGCAAAAGGAATATAAAATCTAGTGTCAACAGTTTTTCTATTTTCACTATCTCTTATAATTTTAATTCTATGATTATATTCATCTAATCGACGAGCATAAACAACTTTCTTTCCTTTAGTTCTGTAACTTTCACCTGTAATGCTATATAGTTTGCCATTGTATTCTACTTTATAAGTACCATCAATATATCTAATAATACCTTCACATTTAGCAACTATAATAACATATTTATTGACTATTCCTTTCTCTTTGGATTTACCTACAACTCCAAATGAGAATTTAAAGCTAACCATAACATACTACTTTCTTTTAATAGTACGCATACGTTTATCAACAGCACGAGTAATACCTTTAAAAGTATTATCCTCTGCAAATTTAGCTTTACGAGCAGCCTTTTTAGCAGCTTTTTTAGCAGCAATTTCTTCATCACGTTCTTTTTGTTGTTGAATAACATCAACAATCTCAACATGATAACCACAATAATGAGAAAGAAAATCAATCTTACCACTAGTTCCATTACCAATAGCACTATTTTTAGCTACTTTAATAACTTTACTAGCAGGATTGATTCCAATAACAGCATCAACATTATTAAGTTGACGAACAACAGAAATTTCATCATACTTTTTCATAAGTACTTTACATTTTTAAAGATTAATAATTATATATTTAATAAAAAGATAAATTGCAACAATAGCAATATCTCTTACAATAGTCTTATTAAGTTCTTCACTACTATCATATCCATTAGAAATAAGATAATTAGCTCTAACATGAGAAATTAATATAATAAAACAAATAGTAATAAGTAATATCAAATCAACACTTTCACTCATATCAATAGTATTTAAATTAATAGCATTAAGATTAGTAGAGCCACTACGCTACGCTCCGTGGCGACCCCCCGTAGAGGATGGAAGCAAGCTAGTCATTAAACTTTCTTTCTAATAATATCATTAAAATCACTAGTAAGTTTACCAATCCTATCTTCAATTCTATCTAGTCTATTTCTATCTCTATCTCTTTTAACTTCCCATTGTTTATTAATATCGCAAATATCAATTTGAATCTTTCTAATCCAATTTTGAGTATCATTAATATCTTTAATAAGTCTATCTAGTTTTTTACTAACAATGCTAATTCTTATAAAAAGATATACAGATAAACCAAATATCATACCAAGTATAAAATGAGAAACATTTTCAATCATAGAAATAATGATAAAGTTTACGAATTAGTTCAAATCTAGTATCAGTAATATTATAGATTTTAAATGCTTTAGCAACAAAATCAAAATCACCATATTTAAGTAAAGCATCTATATAATCTTTAATATTACTAAGCCACATAATAGCACTAACAGAATATCTATCACTATCAGTATTAGTAATATATTGACCAATACCTTTAGCAATAGTATCAGCAGTTATATCATTAATAATAAACTTATCAGTAAACCAATTATCTTTTATATAATATTTATCAGTGTATTTATCACGAAAGGCTTTAGATAGTTTATTACATAAATCAATATAAGAACGAGCAGCAGTTCTATTATTATGATTAACAAATTGAACATCTTTAACTTTAAGAGTTAAGTTCATACCACATTCAATAATACGAACTTTAATTTGTTTTTTATCTTCATTAATATATAGAACAATAGCAAGTTTATCTTTCCAATAACCAGCATTCAAAGTAACAATATCATAAAGTTTAACTTTAAATCCAGATGTAATAGTGCCATCAATATTCTTATAAGCAATATAATTCATAATAAAACTGTATTAAATTTTTAGTTTAACATTTATTAGCTAGTTCTTTTGCCTTATATTGAACTCAATATTAATCGTGATAGATTAATCAGATTATATATGAAAATTCAACAGAGGACAAAAGAATCATATCTACGAATGTATTATGAACATAAATAGTTAGTCATTACTAGCAGGCTCTGCATTTTGTTCATTATTCTTACCATCACGTTTAAGACGTTCTTTAAGAATATGTTCAGATACAGAACCAAGTTTACATTCACTAACACAACGACTAACACCTTTAGCGTGAGTTACAGTATATACAATAGGATAATTAATATATTTATTATTACCTACTATACGTTCGATTTTAGTAATTCCAACTTCGGTTACAATACCAACACAAACACCAAGCTTAGTTTGATTATGATATTGATAAGTATATTCCATATAAACTACTTGTCCTTTTTTAAACTTAGCTTGTTCTTCAATGTATCTATCTAATAGACCATCAAAAATAAAAGAATCATAATTATCCATTTTAATTATATATTTAAAGTTAATAATATACATACTAAAAAGCCTAGCACTATCTTCACAGACAATGCTAGGCAAAACTACAAATATGAAATCATATAAAACGAAATGTTTGATACATACATCATTATTACTAATTTCACAATCAATAATAATAGAATAATTAACACCAAATCAAATATGACATATAACACTTGGACTATGATAAATATTAATAGCACTATTTTCACAAACCATACTATTACAAAAGTTACAATTAGAAATTAAAACGGATAATAGCAATTCATAGTTTCGGAGTTCAATTCCTCCATCATCAGCAAGTGAAATAATACTACTATCTTCACAAACAGTAGTATTAGAAATAAAATCAAAAACTTATGTGGGATTATTTAGCAGATTTATTTGCTTTTCTACGTTTAAGCTCAGCATAAATTTCATCATCACTAACATTCTTAAACTTATTCTCTTGTTTATTATTATCAACAGATTGATTAATCATTTTAATCATTTTCTTATATTCTGCATTAGAAGTATCAATAATATGTTGAGCAATCAAATTATTAATTTTAGTATTAGCTTCAACAATACTAATAATCATATCTTTAGCATATTTAGGAAAAACAGCAATAATAGGTTTAAAAATATCTTTATCTTCAATTATACTATCCCAACGATTAATAAGCCAATCAAGTTCAAATCCATTTTCAGTAACAAGTTTAATAATATCTTCTTGAGTTTTACCAAAATCATTAATATATTTTTGTTCTTTAAGAACATATACAAATAAAGCTAAACCTCTAATATATTGGTCTGGAGATAAACCTTTATCTTTAATATCATTAATGAATTTATTAAGAAGATTACAATCTTCTTTATATTTATAGGTATCACAACCAATATTATTAGATGTATTACAAGATTCACCAAAAACTTCATCAAGAATAACTTTAATATTAATATTTTCCATAATTTTATTTATTTAATCATAATAACCAAAAACATCATTTTCAGGGTCAACAATAGGACTATCATCAACTATTGGTTCCCAAGCAATATCGTCAAAATCTTGACTTAGACATTCTGCATGAATTTCAACACCTTCAACATTATTATTGAAATATGTATCATCTTCAACAAAATAAATATCAGTTCTTTCCATATCTTTATATATAAAATAAACTCCGAGTAGAGGATAGTTATCATCAACGTGTTAACTATAACAAACCCAATAAACAAAATGGATAAAAATGGCAAGCAAATGAGAATTAGCTTTAACAAGCTCAACAGCACTATCAATCCTCTACGGGGAGTCTATACTACAAACTTAGTTAGCTTCAGAATCTTTATTCTTTTTATGAAGTTCAGTTTCAGTATCAATCATAATACCAATAACTCGTTGACTATCACTAGCAACATCAGCATGAGCCTTAACTAAAGCATCAATGAATAAATCATCTGTATATCTATATTCTCTACGAAGTCCACCATCAGCAGTAACTCTAAACTTATTCCATAAGAAGTCAACATAAGCACCTTTGGAATTACATATTCTTCCATCATCTTCAAGAGCATGAAGAATATTAAGAGAAGTATGGCGTCTAAATGCAGCATTAAATTTAACAATACAAACTACATCAAGAATATGTTGAGGAACATTAATTCCAATAGGAACACCACGTTTATCAGTCTTAACATCTTTAAAATCATTATCTTCATTAGCTTGACTAACAACAGTAGTTTGTTCTTCCTGTTTACGAACTTTACTTTGTTTCTTCTTCCTAGCTTTATTCTTAGGTTGAATAGTTTCACTACTAACAACAGCATTAACTTGTGTATCTTCTTCAGGAACAACAAGTTTACCTTCTTGTTTAGCTTCTTCTAAACTTTCAGCCATAGTTTTCTTTCTAGGCTTAGATTGAACATTACTAGTAACATTATCAAAATTTACCATAACACTTATAAGTTTAAGATTAATATTATTATCAGTAGCAATATTACTCTACTGAACAACACGACAAATATAATAATTAAATATAATACTCCAAATATATTATAATTTATTTATACTATAATTCTAACTAATAATCAATAGCTATATTAAAATAACTAAAATCATTATAGCAATAGGAATTAACTTACCACGAGTATAATAGATATCAATAGTATCAAGAGTATCATTAGTATAAAGAGAATCAGTAATATCAAGAATATTAAGAATATCATTAGTAATACCACCAGTAATATTAGCATGACTAGTATTAATAGTCATTATAATACTGATAGTATTAATAGTGCTATTATTAACTAGAACTAATGCTATTGGTCATTATGACTAGAAGTCTTATTAGACTTGGTAATACTGTTAGAGCTAGTCTTAATAACGATTGTATGACTAATCGTATGACGAACGCCAATGAGATGATAATGATGATGCTATGAATGAAACTGATAGTGATATAACGAGAAGTTATAGGAGAGAAAGAGAAGGAGTTGGAACTGATACTAACAACGATGATATAACTAGAGGTTATAACTAATGGTTATGAAGATATAACTAAAGGTTATAATGAACGAGAATGAGAGAAGTGGAACAATAGGTTTAGATTGATTAGGAATAGGATGAAGAGAAGGATGAAGAGAAGGAAGAGGAATGGCAGTAAAACTGTTTTTTTTAGCATAAACTTGTCCACACTCATCTCCACATTCACAACTACCAAATTCACTCTCATCTCCACATTCAACCTCAATTTGACCCTATTTGAGCCACATCCAACTCCACCATCTCATTCTCTACGAAATCCACATTCACCACTTTCATCTCAATATCCTCTTTCTCCATATTCAATACCTCTCGTCACCTCTAACTTTATCTCTATAACTTTTTGTTATGAGAGTAAATCTCCATGAGCAATATCAGTATCAACACCATTCATATTAGTCATACCAACATCATCTTGTTTAACAAGATGAGTTGTCCGTGGTAGCGGATAATATCGGCAAGTTTGCCTCCATTATCCTTAGCCACAACTGAACTACGTTCCGATTGTGGAGTAACAGTTATACGTAGCATGAATGCAACTATAACACTAAGGTACGCACGCACGCGTAATAACCACTTAATTATATATACTACGTATATATAATTTTTGTTCCAAGGAACGCGCGTATGTACACGCACGCGAGGACTATTGCTTAATATTATAAGAGTAAATCATCATTAATTTCATTAGTAGAATTATCATCAGCAACTACATTATAATCATAATTATCAAGACTATTATCAATAATACGAGCGATACTTTTTAATTTACCAGCAATACCAAGTCTGCTCTTATTAACACTATCATATACTTTTGTTATATCATCAGCATTACCATTAGTAGTCATATTAGTAATAGCAAGAAGAATACAATCACTAGCAGGATAAAGTTTAGTAAGTTCAATAGAAGTAATAGAATTATCATTCTCAACTTCAATAGTAGTAATAATGCGATGTACTTTCATGATGTTTAATATTAGGACAAGACTTATCAGAACTTGCAGCTAGGTCTTGATTGACAAGTCTTATCAGACTGTTAAGTTTGTTTGCTGCAATCTATTTAATGTTGATAATGAGCATTTCGAGGTTGAACACTAGCAACAGCATCAACAAAACTATTGTTGATAACATCAGTGCTACCAACCCGAAGGTCAGTAGCACCATGTTCATTAGAATGGCAAATCGTCATCACCCATTGCAGTAGCAACAAAACTAGCTGCTTTAGCTTTAGCCTCACGCTTGGCAGCAATGGCAGTACGAGCGTCCTCCATAATCTGCTTGATAAGTACATTATATGCACCAACAAGAATAGGGTCAGCAGGCTGTTCGATACCTACAATATGATATACATATCGGTCATAATCCACAACATTGTAAAGATTGTCTTTACGAGTAAATGGATTACGGTCTTGTACACCAGCAGGTACAAACTGGCAAAGAACTTTGACAGCAATACCAGTCAGATACATACTAGCAAAGCCAGCTTCAGCAGCTTCGCCAACATAGTTGACAAATCTACCGTAAAACTTGTCTTTGCGCATTACAAGCAGTATCTGATTGAATGGCATCTGAACAGCACCAAGCATACCCATTCGATGTGTACCATCAGGCATACTTTGAGCACCTTTGACAGGACTAGCAATAGTAACAAACGCATTGAGATAAGAATTGCCATTACGACCTGTACGTTCTTGACAATCAATATTAGTAATGACAGTAGTCATTACATAACTATGACCATCAGTACAGATGCGTTTAACAACATCATCAATGGTTTCCACTTGCGCAGAACTTTGGTTATCTGTATCAACAGCAGGTTGAGCAGATTTGTTATCACTGGTAGTTGGTTCAACTACATTAACACTCTCAGGAGCAGCAGCACCTTGTGCAGCTTGTGCTAAATCTTTAACGTCTGGCATGACTATTAAGTATTTAATTACGCTAATCAGTAGCATTACTGACAGTTGTTTCGTTTCAACTGCAAAGTATTTAATGTTGATAATGAGCAACATCATCTAGTAGAGATTAATCTCTACTAAGATAACTAACAATAGCCGATAGTATTCCAAATACAACAGCAGTAATTTGTTCATCACTAGTTGGCTCTACTTTCAATGCTAGTATGATAGCTGGCATCATCAGTATGATTGCAACTAACAACAATGGTTTGTTTGTTTTCATAATGATTAGTGTTAATAGTTAGTAATGTAATGAGATGAATAATCTCAATATATTTAATGTTGATAATGAGAGCGAGAACTTTACTTTCTCCTAGAACTTGACGGGGGTAGTCAAGACGAGTTTAATGACCCACCCCTTATACTCACTAGCCGCACTATCACATCAATATACACTATTTTCACTCTAATTATTACCATTACTATCATTTTCACTATCACTCTCATTATAACTTTTCATTTCATTATCACTATCACATCAATACATTCAATCATCACTAGCCTCACTAGCCTCACTAGCCTCACTATCACTATCATCACTATCACTATCACTATCACCATCACATTCAATACATTCAATACATTCAATTTTTCAATCATCATCACTATCACGTCACTATCACGTCACTATCATCATTATCATTATCACTATCATTATCGTCATTATCCTTATTACATTTATCTTCATTATATTTATAATCTTTTTTTTTTTCAATACTATCATTTTCATCTTTATCATCATTACCAATCCCAATCAATTTTACTAGTATCAACTTCTTCTGCTTCAATTATTTCAGTTTCATTATTTGCTTTATCTACATTATTCTCATTATCATCATATAAATAATCAAGTTCACTTTTATATACTTGTTTATTTTTAATTATAATACAATTATCATCTTTAACTAATCCTATTCTATCTATATAATTAACATTATTATCAAGTTTTATTTTAGAATCATCAAGTTTACCTTTAGTAATAATTTCATGAAATTTATTAATATCACCTTTAAATATAACTCTAGGATTAACTTCAAACATACTACGTTTATCTGTTCTACGAATAATATTAAGTTTTTCTAATGTAACAATAGCATTAGCAAAATCTCGTTTATTGCATCCACTTCTAATTCCATTTCTACAAACAGCATCAAATAAATCCTTACTAATTTTAACAACATTAGAATTAAAACAAATAGTATAATTAATAAAATAAAAAAGTTCATGAAGAATTATACTTCTTAATTCAACTATTTCTCTCCAAGCATTAATACCAACATTAGAATAATATCTTTTAATAATTTTACCTGTATCAAAACATTCCATACGTCCAGTACCACATAGATATTTTTTATTATTATTTTTAATATCAATATCAAAAGTATTAGGTATAATAATACTTCTATCATTAGCTATATCTTTATTAATAACATCAATAACAAGTTTATTATAAACTCGACTAGGTTTAAAATCTTCTTTAAAAGTCATAACAATAATAGTATTAAGTTCAACATAAAAATATATTACTCTAGGAAATTAGCGAAATGTATTCCATAGATGAAACAACTTTCGTGCACAAAGGTAGTCATTTTTGCCACTTAATTTGCATACTGATGGGGAATTAGGTATTCAGCATGATACATAATATGTATTATAACTTATTGATAATCAATGTATTATAATTACTATAAAGATATATTATATATAGATATATTATATAGATTCGCTGTGACCCGCTCCGGACTTTCGTCCTCCGCTATACTCCCCGTGGAGGATGAATACAATCAGTATCAATCACATCAAGTTAATCAATACTATAATCAATATCATTATCTCTATTAATATCATTAATGCTAATATGATTAAGTCTAACTCATCTCCCATCCTCCACGGGGAGTATGACTTGCATATTTATAATCATATAATCCTCTACGATTGAAATGTTAAAAATAGTTTTTCTCTTGGTAGATTCATTCAAACTCTTACATTTGCTAAAAACAATTAAGTTATGGGTAAAGATAAAAGTGAAACTAAACCTAAATACACTAGAGAATTTCATAGTAGTGAAAGGAATAAAAAAGAAGTTAAAGTTCCTAGTAAACTTAAATTTGGAAATATTGGTATTGATAGTATTATTAAAACTAAATAATTTAGTGTTATGATTAAAGTTGAAAGTAAATTTAAAGATTTTGGTATTCAAATACCTACTGACATCAGCGAAATAACAAGTGAAGCACTTGACGCTGTTCTTACTAATGTAGTTGTTGCCAAACATTATTGTGTTGTTGCTCTTTGCCAAAATGAAAGTTTGTTTGGTGTTATTAATAGTAAAGTAAGTACAGTTGAGGTTATGCCAATTATTGCTAAAATTAGTAAAGAAGATGCTGAACTTATTGGTATGAATCAAATGGATAAGATTATAATTGACCGTTCTACTCTTGAACGTGGTTATCATCTTTATCTTAAACATAATGTTCTTAGTCCTCAATTTGTTAATAAGTATATTACTAATGATACAGAACTAACTCGTTCTATTACTGTTGGTACTTTTGGACAAAATCAAGGATATACAAAAGGACAAAAAGTTTGGTTTGTTGAATTTAAAGTTATAGCTATTAATGATTTAAGAGCTGCTATTACTGATAAACATAAAGCTATTAATCCTTTTGTTTATCATTCTGCTGAAAAAGCTAATTAGCCATTTCGTCTAAATAATCGAACTCTTCTTAAAACTACTTATGTATAATTTAAAATTATAGGTACTTGTGCTCTTGTTTATAGTAGTAATTTAAGAAGAGTTCTTAAACTTTCAATTATGGATTTTAAGACTAATACTAGTTTTAATATTGCTAATACTAGTTCTCATGAAGATTTTGATGATGATTATATTCTTATCTATAAAGATATAAATAATATATTAGATGATATTGGATTTCAAGGTGATGATAGAATACTTTGTAAATCTATTATTGAAAGTCTTGAAAAAGAAGCTAGTATTAATATACGAAAAGATAAATGTGTTGCTATTCCTCATATTGGTACTATTCAAAAGAATTGGTATCGTTCCAAACTTATTAGTCATTATAAAGACTTTAAAGAAGCTAGAAAAACTATGACTAGAGAAGAGTATAAAGAATATACTGCTAAAGTTATGGAAGAAGAAAAGCAAAAATATTATGAAGAAGAAGAAAAGATTAAGACTGAACATAAGTTTAAAAAGAAACTTCTTCCTACTTGGATTAAACTAAGTAAAAAACATAGTGCTGCTTATGCTAATCTTTGGCTATATGCTATGGGTAAACTTGAAATTATTGAATTTGATGAAGAAGTAGAAGAAATATATGAGCGGTTTGGAATTGGATTGGATGCTGACCATAGATGAAACTGGTATGCCAAAAGCTCCTACACTTAAACAACTTCTTGATAGAGATGTTAGTCTTCTTTATACTAGAGATAAATCTCCTAATAAAGAGATGTATGTTAAAGAAGTTGGAGTTATTTATTATCTTGGTGACCCTAAAGGTCCGTGTCTACAAGAAGGTCTTAGTGAAAAAGAAGCTCTTAAGAAAGCTATTGAAAACTTTGATTTACCTAAAAATTATCAACCTGATATTCTTGTTTGGAAACTTATTAAAAGATATTATAATCAAAAAGCTGGTGCTAGTATGGAAGCTGTACTTAATATTAAGCGTGGTATTCATAATGTTGCTCTAGCTGCTAGCAAGTTAAATGAATTGTTGAATGACAAGTTATCTGATGGTGCTAGTCTAGAAGATGTTCCAGTTGTTATTGGTTATATGAAACAAATTAATGATTTAGCTAATCAGTTTCCAAACACGATTAAAGCTCTTAATGTAGCTGAAGAAAATCTTCTGTATGAACAAGAGAATATTGCTGGTAGAGGTGGAGTTGAAATTACTAGTAGTATGATTGAAGAATAAGCTGATGCTGAATCTATTCCATCCTCTACGGGGAGTCTAGCGTAGGCACGTAGTGCCGAAGCGGGTCCAAACTAGTGTTGAACTTAATGGTATTAATAATATGGAACTTAGAGATAAAAGATATAATAATATTAGACTTATTTTTCATGAAGAAGAACATAAATATAATGATAGCCTAGGTAATGATTATATTTCAACTACTACTATCCTTCATAATTATGCCCCAAAGTTCGATAAGAACTATTGGTTGAGAAAGAAGTCTAAAGAACTAGGAATAAGTGAGAAGAAACTAGAGGAACAATGGTCAACTATTACTAAAGAAGCTTGTGAACGTGGAACTAATACTCATAACGGTCTTGAAGATGGTGTTAAAGGAGCATCTATGTTTCAACAAGCTATTAATTATCTTGATAAACGTGAAGATGGCGTAATGGTTACTATTGCTGATATTCCAAATTTTGGTGCTAGTTATAAGTTACTTAATCTTAAAGATTTTATTGAACTTACTAATAATCGTTATCCTCTTATTTATGATGCGTTTAAAATGTACACTGAAAGAGGATATAAGATTTATAGTGAAATTGGTATGTTTCTTATAGATTGGTTAATTAGTGGAACTATTGATATTCTTCTAGTTAATGAAGATACTAATTGTGCTGTTGTAGGTGATTGGAAAACAAATCGTGGCGGATTAAGATTTAGTAGTGGATATTATAAGAAAGATAAAACAGTTAAACCTGCACAACAAACTAATGTTTGGGTTGATAAAGATGAACGACTTTTAGCTCCTCTTAATCATCTTCCTAATTGTAATGGTGCTATATATAATCTTCAACTTAGTATGTATGCTTTTGCTGTTGAATATATACTTGGTTTAACTATTAAAGGTATTTGGTTATGTCATATTGATAGTGATTTTGAACTTAATGAATATGGTATGGCAAAAAGATTTTCTGATGGTCTTTATCATATTAAAGAAAATCCTGTTGAAACTACTAAATTCTTTACTATGAATTATTTACGTGATGATATTAATAAAGTTCTTAAAGATAGAGAATTACAAATTAAAGCTAGTAGTGTTCAAACTCAATTTAAACTTGCTATATGAAATTAAATAAAGACAATTTAATTGGAGTAATTATTGGTTTTATTGTTTTAGTTATATTTGCTATTTGTTTATTTAGTGGATGTACTAAACGTATTACTCCAGTTCCTGAAATTCGTTATGTTCCTGTTACTGATTCTACTGCTGTTAATGAATTAATTTTAACTAAAGAATTACTTCGTAGAACTCAAGATTCTCTTAACGCTTATAAATCTGATACTACAATTAGTGCTGATTATTTTGTAGCTAAATATAAACTTGAACGTATTAGATATTATAATGATATTGCCGGAAAAGGAAACAATATCAAATTTCTTAGAGGTTGGATTCGTAGAACTCTTGATGAATAAGTTATGTATATTATTAATCGTAGAAAAAAAATATAAGATTAATTGGCGATGAGCATCATATTGGTGATGACTTTGAATTTGTGATTTATAAAGTTCAAATTAAAGTTCTTTGGTTTTGGGTTACAATTAAAGAATTTGATGAAGATGAATATTATGATGCTGTTGATTGTTTTAGATATTGTACTAATCCTTATATAAATTAAATTATGGCTTACTTTGGAGATGCTTTTAAAAAACTATCTATTAAAGAAGGTGGTTATGTAAACGATAAAGATGATGCTGGTGGAGAAACTTATAGAGGTATCAGTCGTAAATATAATCCTACTTGGCAAGGTTGGACTATGATTGATTCTTATAAGAAACATTATACTGTTGGTAGTAAAAAATTTAAGTCTAAACTTGATAATGATGTTCAACTTCAAAAACTTGTTTGGGAAAAGTATAAAATAGGTTATTGGGATGTATTTGAACTTGATGATTTTAATAGTCAGAGAGTTGCTGAACAATTATTTGATACTAACGTGAATTGTGGTCAAGTTGCAGCTATCAAGATGGCTCAAAGAGTTCTTGGTCTTAAAGAAACTGGTAGATGGAATCTTGATTTGCTTAATAAACTTATAGAAATAAAAGATTAACTTAATACTGTATAGAATCATGAAGAAGATGCTGATAGCAATATTTATAATCTGTCTCTTATACACATCTCCGAGCCCACGAGACTAGGCATGATCTCGT
>ENA-OZWS01000005-OZWS01000005.1-human-gut-metagenome-genome-assembly--contig:-NODE-5-length-46215-cov-5.962868_pt1 | contig 46215 bp, 37 predicted proteins | sample MGYA00244848_ERZ654082 | MGnify/ENA primary metagenome ERZ654082 (study PRJEB26926, sample SAMN06165035) | human gut metagenome | biome: ENVO:00009003; feature: ENVO:2100002; material: ENVO:00002003... | reverse complement strand
TTTTTTTTTCAAGCAGAAGACGGCATACGATATCATGCCTAGTCTCGTGGGCTCGGAGATGTGTATAAGAGACAGGGCATATACTCCCTGCGTCCGTATACGCAGGAGGAAATAGTTTCGCGCGACTTCATTCTCAATCAGAAGCCCGACGGCATCATCAACATAGTCGATGCCACAAATATAGAGCGAAATTTATATCTCACTCTGCAATTGCTCGAACTGCGCGTGCCGATGGTGCTCGCGCTCAATATGATGGACGAGGTGCGCTCGAACGGCGGCACAATAGATGTCAAGAAGATGAGCGACGCGCTCGGTATTCCCGTCGTGCCGATAAGCGCGGCAAAGGGCGAGGGCGTGTCCGAGCTTGTTGATCAGGCTTTGCAGGTCGCAAAAAGCAAGACGCTGCCGAAGGTCTGGGACTTCTGTTCGGACGGCTCGCCCGTCCACCGCTGCATTCACGCTATCGTGCATCTTATCGAGGATCATTCCTCGCGCCTTGACCTGCCGTGCCGCTTCTGCGCGACAAAGCTCATTGAGGGCGGCGACGATATGGCGGACAAGCTCGAACTCGACAGCAACGAGCGCGATCTGCTCGATCACTGCATAGTCGAGATGGAGAACGATACCGGACTCGACAGAAACGCCGCGCTCGCCGAAATGCGCTACGAATTCATAGAAAAAGTAGTCGAGAGCTCGGTCGTCAAATGCCACGAGAGCAAGGAGCACCGCCGCAGCATGAAGCTCGACCGTGTCCTGACCGGCAAATACACCGCCATTCCCGTGTTCATAGGCGTTATGTGCCTCGTGTTCTGGCTGACCTTCAATGTTATAGGCTCCGCCCTCTCCGACTGGCTGAGCATCGGAATAGATAAACTCACCGGACTCGTTGATTCGGGGCTGACCGCCTATGGAATCAACCCCGTTATACATAGCCTTATCATCGACGGAATCTTCGCGGGCGTCGGCAGCGTCCTCTCGTTCCTGCCGATAATAGTGACATTGTTCTTCTTCCTGTCCATTCTCGAAGATACGGGATATATGGCGCGAATTGCCTTTGTTATGGACAGACCGCTGAGAAAAATCGGTCTCTCCGGGCGCAGCTTCGTTCCCATGCTTATCGGCTTCGGCTGCTCCGTCCCGGCGATAATGGCGACCCGCACAGTCTCGTCCGACCGCGACCGCAAGATGACGATAATGCTGACCCCGTATATGAGCTGTTCGGCAAAAATCCCAATATATTCGGTCTTTGCGGCGGCGTTTTTCCCGGGACACGGCGCGCTCGTTATGATATGCCTGTATTTCTCGGGCATCGTGCTCAGCGTCCTGCTCGCGCTGATACTCAAGAATACGGCTTTCCGCGGCAATCCCGTGCCGTTTGTTATGGAGCTGCCGAACTACCGTATTCCGTCGCCCAAGAGCGTTGCGCTCCTGCTGTGGGAAAAGGCAAAGGACTTCCTCCAGCGCGCGTTTACAGTCATATTTGTCGCAACGATTATCATATGGTTCCTTCAGAGCTTCGACACGCGCATAAACCCCGTTGAGGACAGCGCGAACAGTATGCTCGCCGCTATAGGCAGATTTATCGCGCCGATATTCAAGCCCCTCGGCTTCGCCGATTGGCGCGTCGCAACCGCGCTTATCTCCGGCTTCACCGCCAAAGAAGCGGTCGTCTCCACAATGTCCGTTCTGCTCAACACGAGCGTATCAACCCTCGGCGGCGCGCTCTCCGCTATGTTCACCCCGCTGACCGCCGCGAGCTTCCTCGCGTTCACTCTGCTCTATACGCCCTGCGTCGCCGCAGTTGCAACTATAAAACGCGAGATGAACTCGACCCTTGCAACGATAGGCATAGTTATCCTGCAGTGCGTTGTCGCGTGGCTCGTCGCGTTCGGCGTTTATCAGATAGGGAGCCTGATAGCATGAAACCCGTTGATTTTGTTATAATAGCCGTTATCGCCCTGCTCGTTGTGCTCGCGATAGTTTCGATCCGCAGGCAGAAAAAGCGCGGCGGATGCTCGGGCTGCTCCGGATGCTCCGGCTGCTGCTCGCAGTGCGAAAAAAGTAAAGATAAATAACACACGGAGCCGGCATCGCAATGATACCGGCTCTGATATTTATTCGGCTTGTCTTGTTCTCGTAAACACTTCCGAGAGATGTTTTCAGCGGCGAACGCTTTTGCTTTGCGCAGCTCCTCGCGTTGCGCACGCAAAGCACGGCGGTATAAACGCCAATCAGAAGGAATACTGCCGCCAGCACGGTGCAAAACAGGCGCAGATCTATTTTATAATTGTCGAATTCCGCGCAGCTTAAGCCGAACGCAGCAAACGCTATGATCGAGAGCCTGAACGGCAGCGGGCGGTGTCCTTTGTCGAACGCGATGAACAGGAGCGCGAGATATGACCCCACGCAGACGATAGCGAAGACAAGCAAAACTACAATAGTCGCTTCGCTGAAATAGAAAAAGTCATCGGACACACCGCTTAATACCGACTCCGACGAAATCGGCAGGTGCAGATGGACGAGCCCGTAGGACGCACAGTATATGAACGCGTACAAACTGCAAAGAATATATCCTATAGCGGCGGATACGGTGTAAAATTTCTTCAATTTATTGTCGTTGATATCCATAAGAAAATCTCGCTTTCAAGAGCCTGAAGTGAGCTTTAGATATAACTGCCGTTGTGCTTCTCTCTGCACTTTTAGTGTAGCATACAAAGCTATATATGACAACAAAATTCTCAAAAAAGCAAAATTAACAGCTTATTCACACAAAAGAAAAAGAGCCGGGCTTTTCGGGCATCGGCTCTTAAATGTTAAAAATAAAAATCAGCTTTCAAAATCAACGCTCTCGCGCTCGAGGCGAACCGCCTTGACGAAAGCGCGCACCTTGAGGTGCTCCGGGTGGCTGTCATATGCGTGCAGCGCGTCCCAACTTTCAAACTTCGAGAAGAGCGCCGCATCATATTTGCCGCCGTTTTCGTTTATCCCAACCTTCGCTTCGATAAGCCCCGGGACAACGCCGACGAGCGCTTCAAGCATCTCTTTGATGTGCTCCGCGTTTTCTCTTTTGCTGTGTCCCTCCGCTTCATCTTTAAGCGCCCAAAATACTATATGAGTCACCATTTTCATTTCCTCCTGTTTTTGAGAACCTGATAGATTTTGCCCGCGCCGAGCATTACTGCCGCTGTCGCCGCTCCTGCGAGGAGCGCGCGCGATGCAATTGTAGCGTTGACGCTCTGACGGTCGGTTATGCGGCTTTCAATCGGTCCCAAGCAGGTGCATTTGAGCCCGAAATCCTTGAACGAATGGACGCTCGTCTCAAAACTTCCGTCCTCGTGAACGGTTATCAGCCTGACGGACGGTCTGCCGCCGTCTGTGTATGCGCGGAATCCCGAGGTCTTGCACTGCGCGAGCAGTATTCCGTCAACCTCGCCCGCGAGATTGTTCATGTGGTCGTGGCCGAAGAACGCGCCTTTTATGTCGCCCATTTTCTTCCAGCTCTCAAACTGTCCGCTGTTGACATCCGCCGGGCACGGACCCTCTGCGAGATATCCGTTGTCCTCGTCTTTGAGAACATACCAGTTCTTGCTGAGATGCCCGTAGCCGCGCACGGCTTTCCACATCTCCCAGGGCTTCGCCTTTCTGAGAAGCTCATATTCTTCAACGACCGGGATGTGCTCGAACAGCAGAGCGGGGAGAGGAACGCCGTTGTTTTCTTTTCGCAGCTTTGCCGCATTTCGCTCGTACCAGTCTATCTGATCCTTGTGAACGACATCGTAGTATGAAATCTCTTTGTCGTAGAAAATATTGTTCGAGTCCATGAACCAGAGATTGAACTCCGGCTTGCCGCTCTTGCCTAAAATTGGTATGTAATAGTTTGAATATCCCGTGATATCCTCGTCGCATCGGCGGGTCACGCAGTATTCGGTGTTCACGAAAATCTCCGTCTGCTCCTCTTCGAGCCCGGAGTCGTGGTCGTGGTTGCCCATTATTGTCGCAAAAGGAATCTTGCGCTCAACAACGGGTGCAATGAGACGCTCGAACTGCCTTTTGAACGACTCCATGTCGATGTCGTCGCGCGACGCCGCGCATATGTCGCCCATATAAACCGCGAGATCGGGCTTGAGCGCGTCGAGCGCGGTCTCGTGGAATTTCAGCGTGTCCGCGCGCTTCGCCTTGCCTTTTTCCGAGCTGACATCGTCGTTCTCGTGCGGGTCGCCGAAGAGCAGGATTTTGAACTCTCCGTCCTCGTTGAATCTGAATTGCTTGTCGTACATCTCAGTGCTCCTTATCTGAAAACGGCTTCTCTTATCGCCTCGCTCACCGTGGGGTGGGGGAACGCCGTGCTTTTAATTTCTTCAACGGTCATTTTATTTGCGAGCATCGCCGCCGCGCCGTATATCAGCTCCGACGCGTTGCCGCCCGCAATGTGAACTCCGAGCAGCCTGCCGCTTGTATTTTCTGATATTATCTTGCAAAATCCGTCCTGCCCGCCCTCGGCGAAAAATCTTCCGCTCGAGCGCAGCGGCGCTTCGCCGCAAACGGCGTCAATGCCTTTTACGAGCGCACTTTCGAGCGTCTCGCCGATCGATGCCGCCTCGGAAAAAGTGAACACGACCTGTGGGATTGCAAGATAGTCTATCTCGTCAGTCTTGCCGAGAATATTGTTTATCGCCGCTGCCGATTCTCGGTATGCTGCGTGAGCTGACATGGCTTTTTGGTTCGCGTCTCCGGCGGCATAAACGCCGGGAACAGCAGTTTGCATGTGGCTGTCTGTATTGAGATTTCCAAGCCCGATGTTTTCGATCCCGAGCCCGTCATAACACGCCGTTCTGCCGGATGCGTTTATTATAACATCTGCTTCGGCTGTCTTTTCTTTTCCGCGCGCGTCGGTGTATTTGATACTTCTACCGTCCGCCGAAACGGCCCTGCACGAAGTGAGAATATTTATCCCGCTCTTTTTGAGACTGCGTCGCAAAAATACGCTTATGTCTTTGCCCATAGTCGGGGCGATTTTCTCCGCCTGCTCGATTACAGACACTCTGCACCCGAGCGCGTTCAGATATTCCGCCGCTTCGAGCCCCGATGCCCCGCCGCCTATAATCGCGGCGCTTCTCGGTATAGCGTCAAGATTATATACATCGCTCACATCTGTCATATCCGCGCCGGGAATTTCAAGCTGCTTTGGCTTTGAACCAGTGCAGATGAGCAGATTTTTTGAATATATATCATCTTCACCTGCGGCGGTTATGAACAGCCCGGCTGCCTTGCCTTTTATATGAGCTTCTGCATTTATGACTTTCGCTCCCGCGTGTTCGAACGAATCGGCGATGCCGCATTTCAGCTGACATATAACATCATTTTTATGCGCGAGCGCAGCGTCGAGATTGAAATCCGCCTCTTTGCAGGTAACGCCGAATTTTTCGGAATCGAGTGTTTGCCTGAAAATCTTTGCGCTGTGGAGCATGGCTTTCGACGGTATGCAGCCTCGGTTCAGGCACACTCCGCCGAGCTCGTCTTTTTCTATGAGCGCCGTTTTCAGTCCGCTCTTTGCGGCTGTTATCGCCGCGCTGTATCCGGCGGGTCCGCCGCCGATAACGGCAAGGTCAAAGATATCCATAGGCGCTCCTTTCGCTTTTTTTCAATTATATCCGAAATTTGCCCTGCGGTCAATCGAACGCTCTGTTTTTTGTTGACTTTGAAGGCTGTAAGCATTAAAATTATCGTTGTATAAAAATCTTTTGCTGTGAGGTATTCGATGAAAACACCGGCTTATCACAAATCTCTTGAAACGCTCCATGTAAACTGCCTTGAGCCGCGCGCTTATTTCATTCCCTTTGCGGATGAAAAAACCGCCGCTTCGCGCGAGCGCAGTGAGTCCGATTATTTTGCCTCGCTCTGCGGCGAGTGGGATTTCCGCTTTTTCAAAAGCTTTGAAGATGTCCTGCGCGAGCCGCCCGAATATGTCGGCGAGAGCGGATTTGATAAAATATCCGTACCGCGCAGCTGGCAGACCTATACCGACCGCGGCTACGATGTCCCGCTTTACAGCAACCTCGAATATCCTTTCCCGACCGACCCGCCGTTTGTCCCGGACGAGAACCCCTGCGGGCTCTATGTCAGAAAATTTACGCTCGATGAAAAGCTCTCTTCACGCGATTTATTTTTGAACTTCGAGGGCGTGGATTCCTGCTTCTATGTCTGGCTCAACGGAAAGTTCGTCGGCTTCAGCGAGGTCTCGCACTGCATGAGCGAATTTGATGTTACGGACTTCGCGGTCAGCGGCGAGAACACCCTCTGTGTGCTGGTTGTCAAGTGGTGCCCCGGCACTTATCTTGAGGATCAGGATTGCTTCAGATTCTCGGGAATTTTCCGCGAGGTCTATCTGCTCGCGCGCGGAAAAGAGAGACTTGATGATATCTTTGTCAAAAGCTATGTTTCCGATGATTTCAATTCAGCCGAACTTCGCGTTGAAGCGAAGCTCAGCGCGCCTTGTGATATAAAATATAAACTCGTCGCGCCGAACGGCATCGTTGTGTCCGAAGGTGTCGGCGGCGAAAAGTTCAACATAAGCGTCAATTCTCCAGTTCTTTGGAACGATGAACAGCCTGAGCTGTATGAGCTCTGGCTGACCGTCGGTGACGAAATCGTTCTGCTCGATACTGCGGTGCGCCGCTTCGAGATAAAGGACGGGATATGCCTTCTAAACGGAAAAGCAATCAAGGCTCGCGGTATCAACCGCCATGATTCAAATCCTGTTACAGGTCACGCCGTCACGCTCGACGATATGATTGAGGATATTATGCTCATAAAGCGAGCCAACTGCAATATGATCCGCACCTCGCACTATCCCAATGATCCGCGCTTCCCCGCGCTGTGTGATAAATACGGCATAATGCTGACCGACGAAGCCGATATCGAAACCCACGGCATGGGCTACGACTGGGAGGGCGAATGGGACTGGACGCGCTGGTCGCATCTCTCGTCCGCTCCCGAGTGGCGCGAGGCTTATGTCGACAGGGCAAAGAGACTCTTTGAGCGCGACAAGAACCACGGCTGCGTCGTACTCTGGTCGCTCGGCAATGAGTCGGGAGCGGGCGTCAACCACCGAGCGATGGCGCAGTATATCCGCTCGCGCGACGACCGCGCACTTGTCCACTATGAGAACTCCCACCTCGAGTTCAAGGCTGTCCCCGAGGGTGAGAATTTTGCCGATATCTCGGATGTCGAGAGCCGTATGTACGCCGGCACGGAATATATAGAGAACTATCTCAATAATAAAGAATATAAGAAGCCTTTCTATATGTGCGAATATGTCTGCTCGATGAGCACTGGCGATGTCTATCCGTTCTGGGATCTTGTCGAGAAGTATGACAACAATTTCGGCGGCTGCATCTGGGAGTGGTGCGACCACGCGGTCAATGTCCCGGACAAAAACGGCAATGCCCGCTATTTTTACGGCGGCGATTTCGGCGATTTCCCGAATAGCTCCATTTGCTGCATCGACGGACTCGTCTATCCCGACCGCACTCCGCGCCCCGGCTATTTTGATATGAAGCGCGTCTATCAGCAGTATTCGGCTGTATATAACGGCGACGGCAGAGTGACTGTCACGAGCCGCAGACGCTTTACCACTCTCGACGATATGGCGATTCACTGGACTCTTTCAGAGAATGGCAAGACCGTTTCAGAGGGCACTACCGCCGCGCTTTCAACACCCGCGCAGGGGAGCACGACTGTAAAGCTTTTCGACCCCGCAGATTTTGACTCGCTCCCATCCTGCCTGCTGACTCTGAGCTTTGTCTCGACGAAAGATGCCCCTTGGGCGGAAAAGGGCTTTGAAACGGGCTTCGAGCAGTTTGTACTCAAGGACTATACGCCCTATGTGCCAAAAGACGGCAGAGTCGAGCTCGGCGAAAATGACCGCTTCGCGGTTATCAAGGCGGGAAATATCGCCTATACTTTTGATAAGCCCTACGGACGCATATCTTCTATAACCTGCGGCGGTAAAGAGCTGCTGAGCGCACCCGTTGAGCCGCAGATCTGGCGCGCGCCCTGCTATAACAGAGGCTCGTCGGAGATGTGGAGGCTCAAGAACTTCAGATATGCCGCGCAGAAAACATATTCCTGCCTCGTCTGCGAGACTGACGGCGGCGTGTGCATCAAGACGAAGATAGCAATCGGCGGACCGTCCTGCCCGCCCGTTATCCACGCCGATGTTGATTACAAATTCACGCCCGACGGCTGCGTGACGCTCTGCTTTGACGGCGACGTTATCGAGAAATGCCCGATACTGCCGAAAGTCGGCTACAGACTCTTCATGCCTGCAGAAAATGAAAGCGTCAGCTATTTCGGCTTCGGCCCGAGAGAAGCTTATGTCGACAGATATAAGTCTCAGCGTCTCGGACTCTGGAACACAACGGCTACGGATAATTTTGAGCATTATATCCGCCCGCAGGAGAACGGCGCACATTACGGCACCCGTTTCGCCGAGGTCTATTCAAACGCGGCGGGACTCAGATTCGAGCCGTTCGGCATGGAACATTTCAGCTTCAATGCCCAGCATTTCACGGCGCAGATGCTCGAAGATACGAAGCATGATTTTGAGCTTGAACCTCTCAACGATACCGTTGTCAGCCTCGATTGGCGCATGACGGGAATCAGCGAGGCGGAGTATCACAACGACCCTGAGCGTGCGCTTCGCCGTATCGACGAAAAGAAACTCAATTTTGGCTTTGTTATAAGACCGTTTGAAAAATAAGACTTCACGGGAGAGATACAATGTTTCTGAAAGAACTGCTTGAGGGCACGACCGTTGCGGGTGATTATCCGCAGGCGGATATATGCGATATAGTCTACGACTCGCGCAAGGCAAGACCGGGCACGGCATTTGTCTGCATGAAAGGCGAGACGACCGACGGGCATAAATACGCAAAGAGTGCCTATGACCTCGGCTGCCGTGTGTTCGTCGCAGAAGAGGCGCTCAGCCTGCCCGGTGATGCAATCGTGCTGATGAGTGAAAACACGCGCCGCGATCTCGCGCAGATGAGCATAAATTTCTTCGGTCACCCTGCGGATGAGCTGAAAATGATAGGCATAACCGGCACGAAGGGCAAGACGAGCATAACTTATATCCTGCGCAGTGCACTTGAAAACTGCGGCATAAAAACAGGCGTTATCGGCACTATCGGCGCGTTTTACGGCGACAAAAAAATACCGACCGTCAACACGACTCCCGAATCATATGAGCTTCAGAAAATTCTGCGCGAGATGGCGGACGGCGGCTGCGAAGCTGTCTGCATGGAGGTTTCGTCGATAGGGCTCAAGATGAGCCGCGTCTACGGCGTCGAGTTCTACGCCGGGATATTCACAAATCTTTCGCCCGACCATATCGGCGGAAACGAGCATAAGACGTTTGAAGAATACGCCTATTGGAAAAAGCAGCTCTATGTCCACAGCGGCTTCACTGTCGCTAACCGAGACGATGCGTTTTTTGATGATATCGCCGCCGCGTCAAAAGGCGAGGTGATAAGCTACGGACTCGACGAAAAGTGCGATTACTATGCAGAGAATATAAATCCTCTGCGCCGCCCGGGCTTCCTCGGAATAGAATTCGACTGCAAGAGCAGGTTTGATTCCCCGTGGCACGCACAGGTCAGTATGCCGGGATTTTTCAGCGTCTACAATGTCCTTGCGTCCGTCGCGCTCCTGCGCAAGATGGGCATTCCTGTTGAAAAAATGCGCGAGGCGTTTTCGCATGTGAGCATCGACGGCAGAATGCAGATAGTCCATGTCAGCGATGATTACAGCGTAATTATAGACTACGCGCACAACGGTCTTAGTATGGAGAATGTCATTGAGACCGTCCGTGATTATAAACCCAACCGCGTTGTTGCGCTCTTTGGGTCGACAGGCAACAAAGCGACTATCCGCAGGCAGGAGCTCGGTCTTGTCAGCGCAAAGATGTGCGATTTTATTATAATCACGAGCGATGACCCGGATTTTGAGGATCCGAATGCGATAATAGACGAGATAGCCGGATGGGTCGAAAAAGGCGGCGGAGCGGGTAAGTATGTCAAGATAACCGACCGCGCCGAGGCAATAGAATATGCCCTCGACCATATGCAGAAAGGGGATATCCTCCTCCTGCTCGGCAAAGGGCATGAGCATTTCATGAAAGTGAAAGGCGAAAAAATATATTTCAGCGAGCTCGACTGCATTGCGAATTATATGAAAAAACACGGGATGAAGTAACTCTTATAAAAAGCACATATAAAAACACAAAACCCCGGAGGGTATTCCCTCCGGGGTCGCTTGCATTTTATCAGCCGATTTCGATTCTTCTCGATGTCGGCACATTTTCTTCTTTCTTGGGCATCGTGAGGGTCAGAACGCCGTCCTTGTATTCGCCGGTGATGTCTTCGGTCTTGACGGACGAGACATCGAAGCTCCTGCTAAACGAGCCGTAAGACCTCTCGCGGCGGACAAAGTTGCCTTTATCATCCTTCTTCTCGGTCTCGTTGCTGCGCTCTGCGCTGATGGTCATGTAGCCGTCTTCAATGTCGACGTGAATGTCTTCCTTCTTGAATCCGGGCAGCTCTGCCTCGAGCACATATTCCTTGCCATTGTCCTTTATATCAGTCTTGAAGTCTGTTACGGCCATGTCGCCCCAGAAGTTCTTCTCGAAATTTTCCATATCTCTGAAAGGATTAAAGAGTGCACGCTGATGTCTGCGTTCATAAGGTGTAAGTTCAAACATAATTGATTCCTCCGTTTGTTGTTTATTGTTATTCATGTTGAAGTGATTGCTTTATTTGTCTGACTGCTTTCCGATTTCCATCGGACTCACTCTCTTTCTTCTCCGGGGCTCTTGCTCCCTTCGTTTGATTATATAGTACCCCTGCTTTGTTAAAAAAGAATACAGTGATATGTGAACAAATTGTAAATACTTAGCACTCTAATCAAAAGAGTGCTAAAACGCGTTCAAAAACACCGCGCAGGTTTTTATCATATTCGGGACATGGGAGGAATATAAATGCATTGACATTTTCTGTTAAGGAGAGGAATGCGATGCAAATCAACGTTATAACGCAGTCGGTCGGTGTCGAAGAGACGCTCGGCAGCTGCACTGCGGAACAGCCGATAGATGCCGATATAACCCTGCCGGATTATTGCCCGGATATCAGGCGCGTGCTCAAATGCCTTGTCACTCCGCGCATAACCGCAGTCCAGACTGCGGGCGACAGAGCGACGGCAGACGGCTCAGCCGGCGTGTGCGTCATCTATGCCGACGAGCAGGGGACGGTCTGCTGCTTCGAGCAGACATACCCGTTTTCAAAATACGCCGATCTCAAGGGTGCGGATGAAAACTGCTGCGTGAATGTGCGCGCCTATACTCAGTATGCCAACTGCCGCGCCGTCAGCCCGCGCAGGCTCGATATTCATGCCGTGGTCAGCGTGGCGTTTTGCATATCGGGAGTGAAGCAGGAGGAGATAATAACCGGAGCCGAGGGCGCGGGAATCCAGCTCAGATGCTGCGACAGCCACACCGCAAGCCTCGTCGCCTGCACCGAGACTGCGTTCCCGATGAGCGAGACCGTGCCTCTGCCCGACGGCGACCCGACTGTGTCCTGCGTGCTCAGCGCGCAGGCGGCGGCGCTCGCGCAGGAGATAAAGGTCATCAGCAACAAACTGCTCGTCAAGGGCGAACTCACCGTCAGCGCGGTTTGCCGCGGCGAGGGCGGCGAAATATTCAGCTTCGGCCATTCCATGCCGATAAGCCAGATAATAAATCTCGAGGGCATTGACGAGGACTGCACCTGCTGCGTCTGCCTGCCCGTCACTTCGCTCGAAGTCCTGCCGAAGGCCGACCAGGCTGGCGACAACAGACTGATTGATATCAGCGCGCGCGTCGGCGCGGGAGTCAAGGCTTATCGCGAGCTGAGCTTCCCGATCGTCACCGATGCCTATTCCGTCTGCTGTGACCTTGAAACAAAGAGCCGCAATGCCGATTTCGCGGTTATCGCCGATAAATTCAACGATACTTTCACCTGCCGCAGCACGCAGGATCTGCCGGAGGCGAGGCAGATTTTAGCTCTCTGGTGCTCCGACTTATCCAAGAGCGTGGCGCAGGACTCCGACGGAATAATAATTTCCGGCGAACTGACGCTACATTTTCTCTATACCGATGCCGAATCCCAGCCATGCTACGCCCAGCGGCAGACGAACTACGAATACCGCCGGGCGGTCAGAAAGTGCGGCGATCTCAAGTGCTCGCCGTGCATCGAGATAACCGCCGCGAGCGCCGCCTGCGCTTCGGGCAGTGCCGATGTCAGGGTCGAGATGAATATTTCCGGCTGCATCTTCGACAGCGTCCGCCGCAAGACCGTCACTTCTATAGAATGCTCCGATTCCGACGGCAAAAAGACGGGCGGCGCCGCGCTGACGGTCTATTTTGCGGATGCGGGCGAGGAGATATGGGATATCGCGAGGCGGTATAACACGACCGTTGAAGCGGTGGAGCAGGAAAACGGCATAACGGGCGAAACGGTGGCGCAGAAATGTATGCTGCTGATACCCGGAGTCTGAGGAGGGATAACCGTGCAGGAGAGAAATATTTACAGCGACATTGCAAAGCGCACTCAGGGCGATATTTATATCGGCGTTGTCGGCCCTGTCAGAACCGGAAAATCAACGTTTATAAAGCGTTTCATGGATGCCCTCGTTCTGCCGAATATCGAGAGCCAGAGCGTGCGCGACCGTGCAACCGATGAGCTTCCGCAGTCCGCGGCGGGACGCACAATAATGACCACCGAGCCGAAATTTATCCCGGAAAATGCGGTTGAGATATCGCTACAGGCGGAGGCGACATTCCGCGTGCGGCTCATAGACTGCGTGGGATATATCGTCCCGAGTTCCCTCGGCTATATCGAGGGCGAGAGCCCGCGAATGGTAAAAACCCCGTGGTTCGAGCATGAGATACCGTTCAATATGGCGGCGGAGATAGGCACGCAGAAGGTCATCAGCGAACATTCGACAATAGGTCTTGTCATAACGACCGACGGCTCGATAAGCGAGATTCCGCGCAGCGAATATGAAGAAGCCGAAGGCAGGGTAATATCCGAGCTCAAAGGGCTCAAAAAGCCGTTTGTTGTCCTTTTGAACAGCACGAATCCTGAGTCCGACGAAGTCAAAAATATGGCGGCGTCGCTGACCGATAAATACGGCGTGCCCGTCATGCCTGTGAACTGCCTCGAGATAGGCGAGGAGGAGATAAAAGAGATTCTCACTCAGGTGCTCTTCGAGTTCCCCGTCAAAGAAGTCAGTGTCGGTCTGCCGGGTTGGGCTATGACTCTCAGCCGCGATCATTGGCTGCGCTCGGGACTTTGCAGCGCCGTGAGCGAAGCGGCGCAGAACCTCCGCACCCTCCGCGATGTAAAACACCTCGCCGAGGATATCTGCTCGTGCGAATATGTGACGGGCGCGAAGATAGCGAAAATGGATCTGTCCTGTGGCGCGGCGCGGATAGAGGCGCAGATAGACGGCAGTCTCTTCTATAAGATACTCGCCGAGGAGACGGGACTCGATATCTCCGGTGAGCAGGATCTGATGAGCTGCATGCGCGAACTCGCCGCCGTGCGCCGCGAATATGAGCGGCTCAAGGGCGCGCTCGACGAAGTTGAAGCGACGGGTTACGGAATAGTCATGCCGTCGCTCGATGAATTGAGCCTCGAAGAGCCGGAGATAATGCGCCAGGGCGGCAGATACGGCGTGCGCCTGCGCGCCTCCGCTCCGTCGATACACATGATGAAGGCGAATATAACAACCGAGGTCGCGCCGATAGTCGGCTCGGAGTCCCAGTCAGAGGAACTTGTCAACTATATGCTCAAGGAGTTCGAGGAGGACCCGACGAAGATATGGGAGTCGAATATCTTCGGCAAGTCTTTGCATGAGCTCGTCAACGAGGGACTGCACAACAAGCTCTATCGTATGCCCGCCGCGGCGCGCATGAAACTGCAGGAGACGCTCGAAAAAGTCATCAACGAGGGATGCAGCGGACTCATCTGCATCATCCTGTAAAATAATATCGGCTGTGTCTGAAGTTTAGGCGCGGCCGATATTTTTTATATTAGCTCTTGACACAAACAAATGTTCTGATGTATAATGTGTACGAACAAATGTTTGAAATCTGGTGAGAACGTGGATCTGTTTGACAAGCTGGAGATACTTTCCGATTCGGCGAAATATGATGTCGCCTGCACGAGCAGCGAAACGGACAGATCCTCGGGCGGCGAGGGGATAGGCAACGCCGCCGCGTGCGGCATATGCCACAGCTTCGCGGCGGACGGCAGATGTATATCTCTGCTGAAAGTTCTCATGAGCAATGCCTGCGTTTTTGACTGCAAATATTGCGTCAACCGCGTCTCCAACGATGTCCGCCGCGCGACATTTTCACCGCGCGAGCTCGCGGAGCTGACGATGAATTTTTATCGCCGCAATTATATCGAGGGGCTTTTTCTCTCGTCCGCAGTTGTCGGCAGTCCCGATTATACCTGCGAGCGCATGATTGAGACTCTGCGTATTCTGCGCGAAGAATACAGGTTCGGCGGATATATCCACGCCAAGGCGATCCCGGGCGCGGATAACGCGCTGATAACCCGTCTCGGCATTCTCGCGGACAGAATGAGCGTCAATATCGAGCTGCCGTCGAACAACAGCCTGCAAACTCTCGCGCCGGACAAAACAAAGGAGTCGATACTCCGCCCGATGGGACTTATTACAAATAAGATAAAAGAGAGCTCGGCAGAGCTTGTCAGATATAAGCACGCGCCGCGCTTCGCCTCCGGCGGTCAGAGCACGCAATTGATAGTCGGCGCAACGCCCGACAGCGACTATCAGATAATGTCGCTCTCCGCGGCGCTCTATAAAAAATACGAGCTCAAGCGCGTGTTCTATTCGGCGTATATCCCGGTCGTCGAGAATCCGCTTCTGCCCGCAAAGACAACTGAACCGCCGCTTCTGCGCGAGCACAGACTCTATCAGGCGGATTGGCTTTTGCGCTATTACGGCTTCGATGCGAACGAACTGCTCGATGAAAAGCACCCGTTCTTAAACCCTTATGTTGACCCAAAATGCAACTGGGCGCTCAATCATATGGAGCTGTTTCCGCTTGAAATAAACCGCGCAACAAAGGAAGAACTGCTGAGAATACCGGGCGTCGGCGTGCGCAGCGTTCAAAGAATTTTGGCGGCTCGGCGTGTTTCGCCGCTGAGCTTTGAAGATCTCAAAAAACTCGGCGTGGTGCTCAAACGTGCCCAGTATTTTATAACCTGCAAGGGCAAACATTTGGCGGGACTCAATGTCAATCCCGACAGAGTCCTCGGCTCGTTAATTTCCGAGCGGTGTCAGTCGCTTTTGCCGAATATGCAGGGCGAACAGCTGAGCCTGTTCGACAACAGGATAACAAGAGAGGATGTAGTACAATGTCTGCACGGTCAGATGTAACATATGTATATGACGGTTCGTTCGAGGGACTTCTGACAGCTGTTTTCGAGAGCTTTGAGAGCCGCGAACTGCCGTGCTCTATAGTCGCGGAGGATGAGTTCGTGCCGACTCTCTTCGCGTGCAAAACCGTTGACACCGATCCGCAAAAGGCGGACAGAGTCCGCCGCGGGCTCAAAAATGTCAGCGCCGATGTCTGGAACGCCGTGCGGCTCGGGTACCTGACCTGCGTCGAGGACAGGGGAACGCTCATCAACGATTTTGTGCATATGGTGATGCACTACGGCGCGGGTGTCATGCGTATGCTCGCCGACGACACCGTTTCGCGCCTGACGAAAGCCGTCCGCGCCCTCAAGCAGGAGGGTCATAAATATACCGGGTTTGTCCGCTTCAGCATCAGCGAGGATAATACCCTCACTTCAATTATAGAGCCGAAAAATTCCGTCCTGCCTCTGCTCGCGCCGCATTTCTGCGACAGATACCCGAACGAATCGTTTCTCATATATGACAAGACCCATTCGCAGGCACTCGTCTGGCATAACAGGCAGAAAATGATTATCCCGTTAGACGGCTTTGAACAGCCGCAGGCGGGGGATGAGGAGCTGTATTTCCGCGCGCTGTGGAAGCATTTCTATGATACGGTAGCTATCGAGGCGCGGTATAATCCCCGATGCCGCATGAACTTCATGCCCAAACGCTATTGGAATCAGCTCCCGGAGATGGATGAGAGCAATTCTCCCGATGCCGTGCGCGGAGTCAAAAGAATCGGAGCATAAAAAAGCAGGAGCCGTGGGACTCCTGCTTTTGATATTTTTTTAATCCTGCGCGTGATTGAAAAGCTTGATTTCGTCGTTGTCCGTGAATTCTGCGATGATTCCGTTTTCGTCAACTGTCGCGAATATCGCGCTGTGGCTCACCATCGTCAGCGTCCATTTGACATCGGGATATATCTTCCCGAGCCTGTTTGTGATTATCGCTATCTCGGGCGAGAGCCCTCTTGCAAACTTGGGCGATGTCGAGCCGTAGTAGCCGTGGTGTCCGACCTTGAGCAGATCCACCTTATGAAGCTGTGGCAGAAGTAAGCCCTCGAGTCCGGTGGTTCTCGTTATGTCCGCGGCGAGGAATGCGCTTTTTTTGCCCTTTTCGACCATCGTTCCGACGGATTCGGCGTTTTCGCCCTGCCCGTGAAGCCGCGCGTCATCGAGTGCTGTATTGTAGAAAGTAAGCGTGAAGTCGCCAAATTTGAACGGCTCGCTCGGTATCTCGGAAGTAACAACTGTGCCCCTGTTCTGAAACGCCTTTACCGTGTCTGCATATGTTGCCTCGATGCCCCAGCCGTTGTATTCATATTCGTGGGCAATCTCGCGGTTGACTGGCTTTATGTAAAATGTCTTTACCGTGATATCCGGGTCGTTGGCTATCGCCTCAAATGTACCGACATGGTCGTAGTGATTGTGCGTGCCGAGCGCAAATTCAAGCGTTACTTTGCCCTCTGCGTCGCCGGCAGCCTTTTTCAGATATTTTATAACAGCCTCTTCGCTGCCGTTGTAGCTGAGCTTCCTGCGCGGATTGCGGTCGCCCTCGCCGGAGTCGATGAGCGCGAATTTTCCGTTTGATTCTATGAGTATTGCGTCTGAGTTGTAGGTGTTTAGAAAATGTATTCTGTCCGCCGTGCCGTCCGACGAAAACTGCGCCGGGGTGATTTCAAATTTATTCTGATATCTGTTGCACATCGCAACGCAGATTATATCCAGCGAGAAGACCGAAAGCATTATCGCCATCATTATCCATGTCGCAATTTTTTTGATTAGCTTGTCTCTTGTCATATTCCCTCCGAAGCGCCAAAATAAAAACGCTTTTAAAAGTATATCATACTTTTTCGGTAAATGTCCATATGCAGACTCGCCAAAAAGCGCCGAATTTAATTGTATTCGGCGCTTTTTTGTGATATCATATATATATTAAGTGTAATACTAATCCTGATTTTCACCCTTGGGGTCGATAGCCTGCATTATCAGCGAGCCGAAGAGCATGACACCCATGCTCGGGCGGATGCAGTCTATCGCGTCCTTTGCAAGATATATGCATCTCCAGTAGTCGAATCCGCGGCCTGCGAGAAGCAGCGCGCAGACGGCGAGAGTGAAGAGCAGCTCAAAAATAATGACCGCGCCGAGCAGCATCCTGCGCGAAACGGGATTTATGTAGCTTAAATTTTCTGCGATTTTTTCTTTTATGCCGCGCATATCTTCACCTCCGTTTGTTTGATTCTAACCCGGAGTGCGATTTTTCGCAATGCAAAGATTTTTACTTTTGAGGAAAGGAGAGGAAAACGAATGTCCGTCGGAATATCCACCGCTTGTTTTTATCCCGCGGCGACCGAAGAAGCTCTGCGCTGTGTCGCCGAAGCGGGAGCAAAAGTTACCGAGGTGTTTTTCAACTCGCCGTCGGAATTGGAGCCGGATTTTCTCCGCCGCATTTCGTCTATAGCCTCTGACAGCGGCATCCGCATCCGCTCGATACATCCGTTTACCTCGTTCGCCGAGGGCTATATCCTCTTCAGTCAGTATGAGCGCCGCTTCGACGATTACAGGGAGTTTTACAAAAAATACTATGCCGCCGCGTCTGCGATAGGCGCGAAAATAGTCGTGCTCCACGGCGCAAAGCTGCCGGTGAATATCAGCACCGACGAATACGCCGAGCGACTAGGTTCGCTTGTCCGCGACGCACAGGAGCAGGGGATAATCCTCGCACAGGAAAATGTTGTCCATCATAACGGGCAGACGCCGGAGCTTATGAACGAGCTGAAATCGCGCCTCGGTGTGGATTTTCATATGGTGCTCGACATCAAGCAGGCGTACCTCGCCGGAGTCGACCCGATAGAATTTTTCAGGGAGTTTTCCGGTAATATCTGCCACATACATTTGAGCGACCACGACGAGAATCACAAGTGCATTCCGCCGTTTGACGGAAATTTCGATTTTGCCGCCCTCTTTTCGCTTATGAAAGAAAACAAATATTCCGGCGACTGCGTTATCGAGCTCTACCGCTCGGGCTTCGAGCGCATAGATCAGCTGACCGATTCGATGCGAAGACTCGAAAAGCTTGACATTTGACCGTTTTTGTGCGATAAATATTATATGTTCATCAGGGAGTGATAGCTTTGAAGTGTCCGTTCTGTGGTTTTGAAGAGAGCAAGGTCATCGACTCGCGTCCCACCGACGAGGGCGAGAGAATACGCCGCCGCCGCGAATGTATCAGCTGCGGCAAGCGTTTTACGACCTATGAGATAATTGAAACCGTGCCGATAGTCGTCGTCAAAAAGGACAAGTCGCGCGAGGTCTTTGACAGAAACAAGCTTTTCAACAGCATGCTCAAGGCGTGCGAAAAGCGTCCGGTCTATATGGAACAGCTCGAAAAGGCAGTCAGCGAGATTGAAGCCGTGCTCCAGAATTCGCTCGACCGCGAGGTGACTACCGTCTATATCGGTGAGCTCGCAATGGAGAAGCTCAAGAGCATCGACGAAGTCGCATATGTCCGCTTTGCCTCCGTCTATAGACAGTTCAAGGATATCAATACATTTATGGACGAGCTCGCAAAGCTGCTCAAAGAAAAATAAAAAACCAAGGATCGCTCCGGCGGTCCTTGAATTTTTATCGCAATATAAATTTTACTTTGACTCCCTTAACGCGGGGAATATAAAAATATATTTGCTGTAGGACGCGAAGGTAGAGGGCGGATATCACACCGTTCAACTATTAATGTATATTAAGCCATAATCATGGCGCAAATTTTTTCTTCTCGTTGCCAAAGCTGTGATAAAGTGATAAAATCTAATCAACATATATTAATGGATGGGGTAAAAGTGAAGTCTGTCAAAATAAATCTGAAAAACAACTGCAAGTCTGCGGGAAAGTATCTGCTGACTTTTCTGAAATGGTTCGCCCTCGCTGCGGTTACGGGAGCCGTGGGCGGCGCGGTCGGCGCGCTGTTTCATCTGAGCGTCGAATATGTTACCGGTGTGCGCAAGGCTCATTCGTGGATAGTATTTCTACTGCCCGTCGGCGGACTTGTGATAGCCGGTTTGTATAAGCTCTCGGGCAAAAAGGATATCGGTACGAACGAAATACTCGATGCCGTGCGCTCGCCGCAGGGCGTGCCGGTTTTGCTCGCACCGCTGATATTTGTCTCAACTGTTATAACGCACCTCTTCGGCGGCTCCGCCGGACGAGAGGGCGCGGCTCTTCAGCTCGGCGGCAGCATCGCGGGGCTGATAGGCAAAATAGCCCGCCTCGATGAAAAAGATATGCATATCATGACGATGTGCGGAATGAGCGCCGTGTTTTCCGCGCTTTTCGGAACGCCGATAACCGCCGCCGTTTTCGCACTCGGTGTTATCAGCGTCGGTGTCATTTACTATGCAGGTCTGCTCCCGTGCGTCGTGTCCGCGTTCGTCGCATATTTTATCTCGACTCTTATGGGCACTGAGCCCGTCGCGTTTACCGTCTCGAATATCCCAGCATTCTCGCTCAAGAGCTGCCTGCTTACTGCTCTGCTCGCCGCAATATGCGCTCTGCTGAGCATCGGGTTCTGCCTCGGCCTGCACGGTACGCATAAGCTCTTTGCAAAAATTTTCAAAAACACTTTCGTCCGCGCAGTCGTCGGCGGATTGATAATCGTCGCGCTGTCTCTTATCTGCCGAAGCGGTGACTACAACGGCGCGGGCATGGATATAGTTGAACGCGCCATCGGCGGCAATGCGAAACCAGAGGCGTTCCTGCTCAAATTTATCTTCACCGCCGTCACCGTCGGCTCGGGATACAAGGGCGGCGAGATAGTCCCGACTTTCTTCGTCGGCGCAACCTTCGGATGCGTCGTCGGCGGACTTATCGGGCTTGATCCCGGATTTGCCGCGGCGGTCGGACTCGTCTCGCTTTTCTGCGGCGTTGTCAACTGTCCGCTCGCTTCTATATTCCTGAGCATCGAACTCTTCGGCGCGCAGGGTATGCCGCTGTTTGCGCTCGCCGCCGCTGTGAGCTATCTGCTCTCCGGCTATTACGGACTCTACAGCAGCCAGAAAATAGTCTATTCAAAGCTCCGCGCAGAGCTTGTGAATATAAACGCAAAGTAAGTTATTGACTTTGCATCCGTTAACTGATAAGCTTATTCTAACCTATCATGGGAGGGAAAATATGGATGCGTTAAAAGCAAAAAAAGGATTTATATGTGATATGGACGGTGTCATATATCACGGCGACAGACTGCTTCCGGATGTCAAAGAGTTCGTGGAGTGGCTGTATAAAGAAAACAAGTCGTTCCTGTTCCTCACAAATTCGAGCGAACGCTCGCCGCGTGAGCTTCAGCAGAAGCTTGAGAGAATGGGACTTTATGTTGACGAGAGCCATTTTTATACCAGCGCTCTCGCGACGGCAAAATTTATCAGCAGTCAGAAGCCCGGCTGCTCGGCATATGTTATCGGCGCCCCCGGACTCGTCAACGCGCTCTACGATCAGGGCATCACGATGAACAGCATCGACCCGGATTATGTCATAGTCGGCGAGACTTCGAGCTATAACTATGAGACGGTCGTCCATGCGTCGAACCTCGTCAGAAACGGCGCAAAGCTCATCGGCACGAATACCGATCTCACGGGTCCAGTCGAGGACGGCATCGTCCCCGCGTGCCGCGCGCTCATATCTCCGATAGAGATGGCGACGGGCAAGAAGGCGTATTTCGTCGGCAAGCCCAATCCGCTCATGATGCGCACGGGACTCAAGATGCTCGGCGTCCATTCGGCGGAGGCTGCGATGATAGGCGACAGAATGGACACGGATGTCATCGCGGGCATCGAAACAGGTCTCGACACAGTCCTCGTCCTTTCGGGAGTCACGAGCCTCGAGGATGTCAATCTCTATCCATACAGACCCACATATATATTTAACGGCGTCGGCGACGTCTTTTCAGAAATATAACAAAACGGAGAGTTAAAATGCATTACGAAAACAACTGGGAATCGCTCAACAGCCGCCGTGTGCCGGATTGGTTCGCGGACGCGAAGTTCGGCATATTCATCCACTGGGGTCTCTATTCCGTGCCCGCGTATACCGAAAAAGGGCAGTATGCTGAGTGGTATATGCAGCAGATACGCGACGAGAACAGCGCCGCGCGCAAGTTCCACGACAGGGTGTATGCCCCCGGAACGCGGTATGAGGACTTTGTCAGCGGCTTCAAGGCGGAGCTTTTTGATGCCGACGAGTGGGCGCAGCTCTTTGAAAAGTCCGGCGCAAAGTATATAAACCTCGTCTCGAAGCACCACGACGGCTTCTGCCTGTTCAAGAGCGACTATGCGTGGAACTGGAACAGCGTCGATGTCGGCCCCCACAGGGATTTCTGCAGCGAGCTGAAAACCGCGCTCGAAAAGACGGATGTCAAGTTCGGCGTCTACCATTCGGTTTATGAGTGGTTCCATCCGCTCTACCTCAAAGATCCCGAGGAGTATGCCGTAAAGCATCTTATCCCGATGCTCAAAGAGCTTATAACAAAATACGAGCCGTGGACTCTGTTCACGGACGGGGAGTGGGATCACCCGAGCTCCGTCTGGCACTCGACAGACTTCCTCCAGTGGCTCTATAACGAATCGCCTGTCAAAGATACGATAGTCCCCAACGACCGCTGGGGCACGGAGACAAGAGGTCGCCTGGGCGGCAATTTCACCACCGAATACGGCATAATCGACAACGGCAGACGCATCGAAGAAGTCGAGCTCGACCGCCCGTTCGAGGAGTGCCGCGGTATCGGCGCATCGTTCGGACTCAACCGCATCGAGGGCGTTGACGAATATCTGAGCAGCAAGGAACTTATCGAAACGCTCTGCTCGCTCGTCTCAAAGGGCGGCAACTTCCTGCTCAATATCGGCCCCGCCGCGGACGGCACTATCCCTGTTATTATGCAGGAGCGCCTGCTCGATATGGGTAAGTGGCTCAGCGTCAACGGCGACGCTATCTACGGCACGCGCATTTATACCAAAGCGCCGCAGGAGGGTACATATTACACCAGAAAGGGCGACAAAGTCTACGCGATAACGAACGCCTATCCGTTCGGCAGCCTCACGCTCGACAAGGTGGATTACAATCCGGATATAAAGGCGAAGCTTTTAGCGCATGACGCGCCCATAGCCGTCGAAAACGACAACGGCAAAACAAAGCTCGTCTTCCCGCAGATAAACCCCGACGAAATGAAATGCGGATGGCTCTATGCCTTTGAACTCGACGGAGTGAAGTAAGAGCAATATAATGCAAAACAAAAATCCCGGAACATCAATGGCGACGTTCCGGGATTTTCTATATATTTTTTTAGCTGGTTTAGTCCGTAATACTCTGCATTTACTCTGCACTTTCCAAGCTTTTTTGTATGTGAATACAGGATAATAGAAATTTTTTCATTTGCGGTTTGCTTAAGCAAGTGTATTAATAAACCTTTTAGCTAAACATCAAAGTGTTAGAAGAAGTGTTAGAAAATATATACTTTCTAATCCTACGCAAAAAATAAAAAGCCTTGAAACCGTTAGATTTCAAAGCTTTTTAATTGGTCCGAGTGGCGAGACTTGAACTCACGGCCTCTTGACCCCCAGTCAAGCGCGCTACCAGCTGCGCCACACCCGGTTGTACCTAAATTCAGTTTGCTTCCCACTTGTCGTTTTTTGCTAATCGCCGCGGCGCTTCCTTCAGAAACATAGTCGCGGTACTTCGCTTGGAGCGCTCATTCCGCTCCTTGTTTCTTCACCTCGAAGCAATGCCTTCATCCGCCACAGGCGGCGGCATTTCTCCTCGCCCAGCTGCGCCACACCCGGAAAGCTCATCAATAATACCACATGAAAAGCGATTTGGCAAGTCTTTTTTTAAACTTTTTTAAAATATCCGCCACTTTTTTACTTTCTTTCTCATTTTCGCCCTTCCTCTTTACTTTTTGTCTCTATCTATGCTAAAATCTAAAGGACGGAAGGAGAGTCAGATATGGCAAAAATAATCGGAACAAACATACCAAACATCCCGTGGGAGGATAAGCCCGCAGGATTTGAATATCCCGTGTGGCGTTACAGCGGCAATCCCGTTATCACCCGCGACAATCTGCATATGGCGAACAGCATTTTCAATTCCGCTGTTGTGCCTTACGGCTCGGGCTTTGCCGGAGTTTTCAGGGCGGATATCCGCTCGCGCGCCCATAAGCTCGTTGTCGGCTTCAGCAAAGACGCGATAAACTGGGAGCTTGAGGATAAATATATCTTCAACGGCTACGATCCGCGCCTGTGCAAGCTCGACGGAAAATACTATCTCTCGTGGGTCAATCTCACCCCTCACGGCACAACTATCGGCATAGCATATACAGAGGATTTCAAGAGCTGGACTCAGCTTGAGGATGCCTGCTATCCCGTTGCCCGCAACGGCGTTCTTTTCCCGCGCAAGGTGAACGGCGAGTATCTTCTGCTTATTCGCCCGTGCGACAGGGGACACACCCCTTACGGCGATATATTCATCAGTCAGTCGAAAGACCTCACTTATTGGGGTAAGCACCGCTTTGTTATGAGCCCGGTCGAGAACTGGGAGGCGACAAAGGTCGGAGCGGGTCCGACTCCTATTGAAACCGACGAGGGCTGGCTCATGTTCTATCACGGCGTGCTCACGAGCTGCAACGGCTTCACCTATAGCATGGGCGCCGCCATCCTCGATAAAGATGAGCCGTGGAAAGTGCTCCACCGCGCGGACAGCTTCTTATTAGCTCCCCATGAGCTCTATGAATGCGTCGGCGATGTGCCGAATGTCGTGTTCCCGTGCGCCGCGCTCGCGGATGCCGAGACCGGCAGAATAGCTATCTATTACGGAGCCGCCGATACTTCGGTTGCCCTCGCGTTCACAACCGTTGATGAAACTGTGAAGTACATCAAGGATAACGACATTATAAAATAAAAATGCAGCCGTGGGATGATTCTCACGGCTGTTTCATTCCTTTCCCGAGCCTTTCGAGCGCGCGCTTTTCTATCCTGCTGACATAGGAGCGGGAGATGTTCATCATCGACGCTATCTCGCGCTGGGTAAGCGGCTCGTTGCCGTCGAGCCCGTAGCGCATGACGATTATCGCCCTTTCGCGCGGATCGGGTATGCCAATGACAAGACCGCGCAGCTTCTCGCTCTTTATTTTCAAATCAAGATCGTCTGCGATGCAGTCCGGCGTGCAGATAATATCCATGAGCGTGAGCGGGTTTCCCTCGCTGTCGCTGTCGATCGGGTCTTCGAGCGAGATGTCGTGCGCGCTCTTTTTCATCGAGCGAAAGTGCATCAGTATCTCATTTTCAACGCACTTCGCGGCGTATGTCGCAAGGCGTGTGCCCTTGTCGGGCTTGAACGAGTCTATAGCTTTTATCAGCCCGACCGTGCCTATCGAGATAAGATCGTCCTGATCCGAATATGCGGCGTAGTATTTTTTGACTATGTGCGCCACGAGCCGCAGGTTGTGCTCGATGAGTTCGCTGCGCGCCGATTTGTCGCCTGCGTGCATTTTTGTAAGAGCTTCGCGCTCCTGCGCCGCACTCAGCGGCGGGGCAAATGAGCCCGGCTGGCTCAGATGCAGGATAAAAAAGAGGAATCCGTTTGAAAGTAACTGCAAAAACCAACCGAACACAGCACCGCCTCCCGTAGAATATCTATATTCGCGGTTTGTCGGAGTTTGCAAGTCCAGGCTTTTTTTGTAAATTCACTTGAAACTTCGGGACGGCTATAATATAATAATCTGTAGAAAAAGCGGGAACGGAGGTGCTCTCGTGTCGGATATCAAACTCGGCGCGCAGCTCTATACTTTACGCGACTACATACAGAATTATGAGGATGCCGAAAAGACTTTTGCTTATCTTGATTCTATCGGCATCAACACGATTCAAATTTCCGCTATCGGACCTATCGAGCCGGAGAAGGTTGCATATCTTGTTGATAAGTACAATATGGATGTCTGCGCCACGCACACTTCGTTCGACCGCATGCTCAGCGATACCGAAGCCGTTGTCAGGGAGCATAAAATGATCCACTGCGACACGCTCGGAGTCGGCTGCATGCCGGGGGAGTACAGCGGCAGCGAAGAGGGCGTGCGCGAGTTCATAAAGCTCACGGGCGAGCTTGCTAAGAAGCTCCGCAATATGGGGATGCACTTTGCCTATCATAACCACGCCTTCGAGTTCAAGAAATATAACGACAGGCGCGTTATAGATATGCTTATCGACGACACCGATCCTGAGCTGTTCGGCTTTATAATGGACACATATTGGGTTCAGTACGGCGGCGGCGATCCGGCGGATTTCATAAAGCGCCTCAGCGGCAGAATGAAGGTCTGCCACTTCAAGGATTATAAAATCAACAGCGAGAACAAGCCCGATTTTGCCGAAGTAGGCACGGGCAACCTCAATCTCGATGAGTGCTACCGCGCATGCAGGGATTCGGGCATCGGATATATCGTTATCGAGCAGGACACCTGCGATATCGACCCGCGCGAGTCGATGGCGATAAGCTACAAGAACCTTGTTGATATAGCAAAGAGAAACAGCTGATTTTTGGGAAGGAATGACAGAAGTGGAAGGAAAGATGAAGCTCCCCGTGGTTGATAGGGGATACGATATTGCGGCAACGGATTCATATATCTCGATGCTGCAGGAGGAATACAATAAAATTTACGCCTGGGGCTCGGAGCTTGAAAAGCGCGCCGAAGCTCCCGCGGGCGAAGCGGCTTCTAGTGAAGAGATAGAAGCTCTCAGAACGCAGAACCGCAGTTTGTATAACAACTGCGTGGCATTTGCAAAGCATATAAAGCGCCTCGAAAAGCTCAGAAACGAGCAGGGCAGATATATGATTGACGAGCTCAACGCCGCAGAGAGCAGAAAGAAAGCTCTCGAAAAGGAGATATCCGACCTTGAGGCGCAGAAGAGCCTGCTCGAAGTGAGCAATGAGTCGGCTCGCGGCCAGTCGGATGCAATAGTTACCGCCGCGCGCAGCCAGGCACAGAAGACCGTTACCGAAGCGCAGGAGCAGGCGAACGCAATAGTCGCCGAGGCGCAGAAGAAAGCCGAAACTATTCTGCGCGAGCGTATCGGCAGAATGTCCGCCGTGTGCGCCCAGCTTAACGATATGTTTGATAAGGGCGAATAAATATCGATAATAAAAATAGAATGCGGCTGTTCATCATGAGGCCCAGTGCCTGCGTGATGATAACAGCCGCTTTTGTTTTTGCTACCCTGTAAAATCTTCTATCAGCTTTTGAAGTGCTTCGTCGCCCTCGACCGTTATTCCCTTGTAGACGCGCTCGGCTTCGCCGCGGGGCAGGGAAGATGTGAAAACATCGAACACCTCCTGCGGCTCGTCCTCGCCGTAGACGAACACCGCTATCCTGCCGTTGTAGTCGCGCATGATGTATTTTTCGCTCCCGTCCGGCGCGGTGTTTTCGATTATAGCCGAGACGGTCAGAAACGCCGCGGCGCAGAACGCAAGGGCAACGGCGATGCTTTTTATCGTGGTTTTCATCTTTTCTTTTCCTTTCCGCAGGCTTACTTTTTCTGCTTTCGTGGTGATTTTTGCCCCTTTCTGGCATTTTTATACGTTGTTTTATGCACTGCTATTGTTTTGATTTTACAAAATAGTGAGAATATTTGGATTTAGGCTAAACTTTTTGCAAAAAGTATGCTATAATTTTTAACTGGATTGTAATGTGAAGGAGGCGCACGGATGGCAAACAGCTCCGCAAACGCATCGAAAAAGATGGGAACAGCCAAAAAATCTTCCAAAAAGAAGAATAAAAAGCCGAATAAAAAAGCCGGCAGGATAGCTCTGCTGGTCATACTCTGTGTGCTCGTCGTCGGTATGCTCACCGCGGCGATAATCGGAGGTTATGTTTTCTTCAATATCGTGTCTTTTGCCCACGGCGAGATCGCGATAAATCTCGACGACTACAAGGCGAATCAGAACCAGACCTCGTTCGTCTATGCCTATGACAGCAACAATGAGCTCGTTGAGATGGCTCAGCTCCACGGAGAGGAGAACCGAATCTGGGTCGATTCCGATAAGATGCCGGAGAATCTCAAAAACGCTTTCATCTGCCTTGAGGATAAGCGCTTTAAAAAGCATCACGGCGTCGACTGGCTGCGTACCTTCGGCGCGGCTACCGGACTTTCCAGCGGCGGCGGCTCGACGATAACCCAGCAGCTCGTCAAAAACCTGACCAACGACAAGGAGGTCACGGTTGTCAGAAAGTTCAAGGAGATAGAGCGCGCTCTGAATCTTGAACAGCATTACAGCAAGGATGCTATCCTTGAGGCGTATCTCAACACCCTCTACCTCGGCAACGGCTGCTACGGCGTCCAGACGGCGAGCGAAACTTATTTCGGCAAGGATGTCAGCGAGCTCAATCTCGCCGAGTGCGCCACTCTTGCGGTCATAACAAAAGCTCCGACAACGTATAACCCTCTGCTCAATCCCGAGTCGAATAAAAAGCGTCAGGAACTATGTCTCAAATATATGCTCGAGGAAAAGGCGATAAGCAAAGAGGAGTACGAAGAAGCAGTTAACTATAAGCTCGTGTTCACAAACAGCGAGGGCTATGTCCCGAAGCCGGGCAAGACCAAGAACACTACCGAGGACAAGAACACCGAGAAGGAATATCAGGATTTCTATGTCGATTATGTCATCAAGACCGTCTGCAAGGATCTGATGCGCAAATACGGCTACACCTACCGCCAGGCGATGGAGAAGATAAATTACGGCGGACTCAAGATATATTCTGCTGCCAACCCCGATGTTCAGAAGGTTCTCAACACCGTATATTCAAACAGGATCGCTTTCGATAAGGAGGCAGACACCGCCGAGCATCCCGCCGCTCAGTCTGCTGCAACCGTCATGGACTATGAGGGCAGAATCGTCGGCATAGTCGGACAGGCGGGCGAAAAGAACGGCAACCTCTGCCTCAACAGAGCGTCCGAGTCCCCGAGACAGCCCGGTTCGTCCATAAAGCCCCTTTCGACCTATTCTCTCGCGCTCGAGAAGAACTATGTCAACTGGTCGAGCATGATCCTCGACTACTCGATCTATCAAAACGGCAAGCTCTGGCCGCAGAATGCGGACGGCACAAACGGAAGCAAGAAAGAGATAACCGTCCAGTATGCTATCCAGAAGTCGTTCAATACCGTGCCCGTCAGAATAATTACGGAGATGCTCGGCGTCAACGAAGCCTATAACTTCATGAAAAAGACGTTCCATCTGACAACTCTTGATGATTCTGCGGATGCGAATATCGCGCCCCTTGCAACCGGCGCTCTGACAAACGGCGTCACGACCGTTGAAATGGCGGCGGCATATGCCGTGTTCGGCAACAACGGCTATTACTATGAGCCCTATTGCTATTATAAAGTCACCAATGCCACGGGTACGGAAGTTCTGCTCGAAACGAAGTCCGAGCCCGAGAGAGTTCTCAGCGAGGATACCGCAGAGGTCATGCGCGAACTGCTCAAGACCGTCCCGGCAAGAAATTTCCGCAAGAGCAAGAATCTCGGCAAGTTCGAGCTGATGAGCAAGACCGGTACCACGAGTGACACCAAGGACAGCTGGATAGCCGGCGGCACGCCCTATTATGTCTGCGCAGTCTGGCTCGGCTACGATAAGCCCAAGGTCATTCCGTTCAGATACAGTGCTTCCGGACGAGTCTATATCGAACTGCTCGACCGCATCCACGCGAACCTGCCCGTCAAGGAGTTCCCCAAGACCGGCAAGGTCGAGGAGAAGGACTACTGCAAGAAGACCGGACTTCTCGCTTCGCCCTCGTGCAAGGAGACCGCAAAGGGATATTATAAGAAGTCCGCAATGCCCGCCGAGTGTACCGCATGCGGCGGCGGATCCGTCAGCGAGGTCGTCAGCGGAGTCGGCGAGGCGGTCAGCAATATTATCAATTCCATCCTTCCGACAAGCCCGCGTTCGGACGATTAAACTCAACCTGCGGCGAAAAAATATATAAACGGCCGCACCCGATAACGGTGCGGCTAATTTTTTAATTAAGAGGTATTTTATGATAATCCTGTCGGTAGATTACGGGGATACGCGAACGGGCATAGCCGTCTGCGACAAGACCGAATTTTTGGCGTCTCCCGTGACCGTTATAACAGAAAAAGAATCCGAGCCGCTGATTGAAAAAATAACAGAGATAGCGAAAGAGAAAAAGGCGGAGCTGATAGTTGTCGGTCTGCCCGTCAATATGGACGGCACCCACGGCGTGCGCGCTCAGCGGTGCGAGGATTTTGCGGCGGCTCTGACTGAGTTTTCGGGCATAGAGACAGTGATGCGCGACGAACGCCTGACAACGGTCTCGGCGCATAACGCTCTGAATATCACGAACACGCGCGGCAAGAAACGCAAGGCTGTTGTCGATGCCGTCAGTGCAGTGATGATCCTCCAGGATTATCTCGACTATCGGCGCATCAATCACCTTTCCTGAACAGCTCTTTTATGCCCATGAGCAGCAGAAAGCCGCCGAAGATTTTCCCGGGAATATTGCTGTTCATGTGCGATACCGCGAGACTGCCGAGTAAAACTCCCGGCAGACCGCCCGCGGCAAAGAGCAGAACGCTTTTCCAGTCGATGAGCTTTTTGAATGAATAAACTATGCTCGAAAGCACCGCGCAGGGAATAAAAAATAATAGATTTATGCCCTGTGCCTTGAGCTGCGGCATACCGAGTGCGAGCACGAGATAGAGCACCAGCACCCCGCCTCCGCCGAGCCCGAGACTGCCGGCGAGACCCGAGAAAAAAGCTGCCAGTATCGTTTTCATCGCATCAGCATCCTCACTCCCGCCCAAAGCATGAAAAGGGCAAAAATCTTGCCGAGTATTTTCGTCGGTATCTTCGGCAGAATGAAAGAACCGAGAACGCTTCCTATAAGCCCCGCCGGGAGATAGGGGAGCGCATCGCCGAAGGTTACTTTCCCTGTGTAAATATATATTCCCGCGCTCGCCGCGGTCAGCAGCATAATGAGCGCCACCGCGTTTGCCTGCGCCCTGTTTTGCTCCATTCCGCTTTTTCTGAGCATCGGCACAGCAATCATCCCGCCGCCGGCTCCGAGCGCGGAGTTGACCGTCCCGATGGCAAGACCGCCGATAATTTTTGTTATTCCTTTCATTTTCTCAGCTCCTTTTTCCTATTTTGCCCGCCGCTGTTCTAATAATGCCGCGACTCTCCGCATATTCTTTTGTGGGGGTGTCGGTATGGTGATAAATTTCAAAAAGCGTTCAAGGCTCGTCGCTCTCGGTATCGCGGCGGCGGTTGTAATAATGATTATATGCTTCGTGATGATATCCTCGCGCGGATCCGGATATGCGCACAGGGCCTCTTCAAATGCGCTTCGCACAGTGACTGTTATCGTTGACGCAGGTCACGGCGGCATGGACGGCGGCGCGACTGCGGCGGACGGAACGGTCGAAAAAGATATAAATCTGTCCATAGCCCTGAGGCTGCGCGATATGCTCGACACTGCGGGCTACAATGTCATCATGACTCGCGAAACGGACGACGATATAGCCGACGACTCCGCAAAAACCGTGCGCCAGCAAAAGGTCTCGGATATAAAAAACAGAATGAAAATCATCGAACAGACGCCCGACGCCCTGTTCGTGAGCATACATCAGAACCACTACGGCGGCCCGTCATACAGCGGCGCGCAGGTGTTCTATTCAAAAAACAATCCGGAGAGCGAGAAGCTGGCAAAGGCGATTCAACAGGATATCCGCTCGCTTATCCAGCCTCAGAATCAGCGCGCCGTCAAGCGCACTGGCACTGAGATATATCTGCTTTATCATGCGCAGTCTCCGGCGGTTATGGTCGAGTGCGGCTTTCTCTCGAACGCCGCCGAGACGCTGAAACTAAAAGACGATAATTATCAGAACGCCATGGCATTTTCGGTCATGTGCGGTATAACAGATTATTTAAAACAAGACGAAAAACTGACGGAGGTAACATAAAATGGCAGGCAAGGCAAAATCGGTCTATATCTGTTCCGAATGCGGCTATGAAAGCCCGAAATGGTTCGGCTGCTGCCCGGGCTGCGGCGAGTGGAACACCATGAATGAGGAGATAAAAGCGCCCGCCGCTCCGGCGTCCAAGAGCGGCGCGAGTGCGCGCAGCGTCAAGACATATGCACTCAGCGAGATAACCGCCGATGAGGAGATACGCTATCAGACAGGGCTCACCGAGCTCGACCGCGTCCTCGGCGGCGGAATAGTCAAAGGCTCGCTGGTGCTCCTGAGCGGCGACCCCGGCATAGGCAAATCGACGATTCTTCTTCAGATATGCCAGTATATCGGCAAGGATCTCGATATTCTCTATGTCTCGGGCGAGGAGTCGGTCTATCAGATAAAGCTCCGCGCGGACAGGCTCGGGGTCACGAGCCCGACCCTCACTCTCATGAGCCAGACCGATGTTCAGGCTATATGCGAGTATATAAATATCAACAAGCCCGGGCTTGTTATCATCGACTCGATACAGACTATGGTTATAAGCGACCTCAGCTCATCTGCGGGCAGTGTCACGCAGGTGCGCGAATCGACTTCGATGTTCATGCGCACCGCGAAGAGCAGCAATATCCCGATTATAGTCGTCGGTCATGTCAACAAGGACGGCAACATCGCGGGACCCAAGGTGCTCGAACATATAGTTGACGCGGTGCTCTATTTCGAGGGCGACCGCAATATGTCTTACAGAATCCTCCGCGCCGTCAAGAACCGCTACGGCTCGACGAATGAGATAGGCGTTTTCGAGATGCTCGACAGCGGACTTTCTCAGGTAGAGAATCCGTCTCTTATGCTCATCTCAGGCAGACCGAAGAACACTTCCGGTACCTGTATCGCCTGCGCTATGGAGGGCACACGCCCGATACTCGCCGAGGTTCAGGCTCTTGTCAGCGCGTCGAGCTTCGGCAATCCCCGCCGTATGGCGACAGGTTTTGATTACAGCCGCATGGCGATGCTCTTAGCCGTCCTCGAAAAGCGAGCGGGCTATTTCTTCGGCAATATGGATGCATATATAAATGTCATCGGCGGACTCAAGCTCGATGAACCCGCGACCGACCTCTCCGTCGCGCTTGCGCTTATTTCGAGCCTCAAGGATGTCCCGATAAGAGACGATGTGCTCGCTTTCGGCGAGATAGGTCTCGGCGGCGAGATTCGCTCCGTCAACCACTGCGAACAGCGCATAAAAGAGGCGGCTCGGCTCGGCTTCAAGACCTGCATTATCCCGCGCCATAATTTCAAATCCGTGCCGGACAAGCTCAAAAAGGAGATAGAGGTCATCGGCGTCAAGAATGTCTATGAGGCGTTCGCGAACTGCGTTGACTGATGAATTTTATGACTCCTATAGAATCGCCGAACCTGCCGAAGAGGGGAATCACCCTCGCCGCAGTGAGCATCGGCGCAGAAAAAGCAAAAGAATATCTTCACTCGCGCGGTATCAGTGTTTTTGATATCCTGCCGTGTGACGCGATAACCGACGGCACAGCCGCCCACGCCGATTTGCACTTATTGCATCTCGGCGGGCGAAAAATCATATTGAGCCGAGAGCAGTGTAACAACGCGGAAAAGCTTATTGAAATGGGCTTTGATGTGCAGGTTCTCGACACTCCGCTCGGCGATAAATATCCCGCCGATGTGCCGCTCAATGCCGCGCTTTTCGGCAATTATGCGATACTCAATCCCAAAACTGTCTGCAAAAACATCGACTTTTCCGGGCGTAGTTTAATACCCGTGCGCCAGGGCTACACAAAATGCTCGGTAGTGCCGGTGACTGAAAGCGCGATAATTACCGATGATGTGTCAATAGCCTCGACGGCCGAAAAAAACGGACTTGCTGTTGCTGTACTGCTCGTCTCAAAGGGCGATGTCGCCCTGCCCGGGCGCGAATATGGCTTTATCGGCGGCTGCTGCGGACTCATTGCGCCCGATACAATGCTATTCAACGGCGCGCTTTCGTCTCATAGGGACGGCGAAAAAATCAGAGCCTTTCTCTCTTCATTCGGCGTGCGTGCGGAGGAGGCAGGGGACTTTCAATTAACCGATATCGGCTCAATACTTCCGCTCGCGGAGAGATAAGCCGAAAATCTTTCTGGAAATTACATTTTATTCCAAAATCCGATTTTTATTATTTGCCTTTGTGCTATCATATTTCGGAAAACTTCAGTGGAGTGATAACAACGAAAAAAGGACAGCTTAAAGGCGGCATCTTTCTCATTCTCGCCGCTGTTATATGGGGACTGTCGTTTGTGGCTCAGAGCGAGGGACTTGAAGTAATCGGAACTCTGACCTTCAACGGCATAAGAATGATTATGGGCGGCACGGTGCTCCTGCCGGTCATTGCGATAATGTCGGGAGTTCAAAAATCAAAAAACAAAAAGCTCGGCTCGGCCGAACAGAAAACGCCAGAAGAAAAGAAAAAAGACAGAAAAAGTCTCATTGTCGGCGGGCTTGTCTGCGGAACGGTTCTCTGCGTGTCGAGCAATCTTCAGCAGGCGGCGTTCGGCTATACAACGGTCGGCAAGGTTGGCTTCATAACCGCGCTCTATATGCTACTGGTGCCGATAATCAGCCTCGTTTTCTTCAAAAAGCGCGTCAGTCTTCCCGTGTGGATCGGCGTCGGGCTCGGCGTTGTCGGACTTTATCTGCTGTGTGCGGGCGGCAAGGCCACCTTCGGTAAGGGCGAAATGCTCGCCCTCGCGTGTTCACTCGGCTTTGCGATACATATTCTTGTTATTGACAAATATTCGGCGATAGTCGACGGAGTCAAGCTCTCGTGCGCGCAGTTCTTTGTCTCGGGTATAATTTCCGTCATTCTCATGTTTATCTTCGAAAAGCCGAGTATCCACGCCATAATGAGCGCCGCGCCCTATCTGCTCTACACAGGTATTTTGTCCTGCGGAGTGGCGTTCACTTTCCAGACCCTCGGCCAGCGCGATTCAGACCCAACGGTCGCTTCGCTCCTGCTGTGCCTTGAATCGGTGTTCGCTGTCATATTCGCATGGGTGCTGATAGATCAGAAAATGTCCGTAAGGGAGCTCAGCGGCTGCATCATCATGTTCGTCGCAATAGTCCTCGCCCAGCTTCCCGCAGATGTGTTCAAGAAAAAGCAAAGGGCGTAACAAATCATAATTTTATCCGGCAGACTGTGTGTTATCGCATGGTCTGTCTTTTTCTATACCTATTGATATCGTTGACAAAAAGCCAATATATGGTGTATAATTAAATATGTATAATACAAAATAATGCGTAGCATTTGATTTACGGGGGACAGATAAATGGTGAATAAGGCAACCTACAATCAGGAGAGCATAGAGGTGCTCAAGGGCGCCGACCGCGTGCGCAAAAGACCTGCGGTCATCTTCGGCTCCGACGGCATAGAGGGCTGCGAGCACTCTGTGTTCGAGATTATCTCGAACTCTGTTGACGAGGCGCGTGAGGGCTTCGGTAATACAATAACCGTTACCCGATTTGAGGACAAGTCCGTTGAGGTTCAGGATCAGGGACGCGGAATACCCGTTGAATATAACCAGAAAGAAAAGGAATATAACTGGAAGCTGACTTTCTGCGAGCTGTATGCCGGCGGTAAGTATAAGACAAACGACGGCGGCAGCTATCAGTATTCTCTCGGCACAAACGGACTCGGTCTTTGCGCCACTCAGTATGCCTCGGAATATATGGAGGCGGAGATACATTCAAATGGCTTTTGCTATCATCTGAATTTCAAGGGCGGCAAGCCCGTAGGTGATATGATAAAGGAGCCGTATAATAAAAAAGACACCGGCACGCGCATAAAGTGGCGCCCGGATCTCAAAGTTTTCACCGATATCAACATACCACTCGAGTATTTTCAGGATATGATGCGCCGCCAGGCGATAGTCAACGCGGGCGTCAAATTCGTGCTCAAAAATCAGAACGGCTCAAAGTTCGATACTTTTGAATATTTCTACGAAAACGGTATCGCCGACCATGTCCGCGAGGTTGTCGGCTCAAACGGACTTTCTTCCATTTGCACATGGAGCGGCGAGCGCGTCGGCCGCGACAGAGCGGATCAGCCCGACTATACTTTGAAGATAAACGCCGCGCTCTGCTTCTCGAACAAAGTTCAGCTCAAGGAGTTCTATCACAACTCGAGCTACCTTGAACACGGCGGCGCACCGGATAAAGCTGTACGCTCCGCTTTCGTGTCGCAGATAGACGCTTATATAAAAAAGAGCGGAAAATATCTCAAATCCGATTCAAAGATAAATTTTCAGGATATTGAAGACTGCCTTGTGCTTGTCATCTCGTCGTTCTCGACCATAGCTTCATATGAGAACCAGACTAAAAAAGCTATCACGAACAAGTTCATTCAGGAGGCAATGACCGAGTTCTTCAAGCATCAGCTCGAGGTGTATTTCATCGAAAACAAGCTCGATGCGGACAAGATATGCGATCAGGTGCTCGTCAATATGCGCGCGCGCGTCCGTGCGGAGACGACGAAACTCAATATAAAGGGCAAGCTCCAGTCGAGCAACGATATGGGCAGCCGAGTGCAGAAATTCGTTGACTGCCGCAGCAAGGATGTCTCCGAGCGCGAGCTGTTCATAGTGGAGGGCGACTCGGCTCTCGGCGCCTGTAAGCAGGCGCGCGACTCGTCTTTCCAGGCGATAATCCCCGTGCGCGGAAAGATACTCAACTGCCTCAAGGCGGAATATAACAAAATATTTGCAAACGATATCATAACCGACCTGATAAAAGTTCTTGGCTGCGGAGTCGAGGTCAAGTCGAAGTCGATGAAAGACATGGTCGCGTTCAATATCGACCAGCTGCGCTGGAGCAAGGTCATAATCTGCACCGATGCCGACGTTGACGGATTCCAGATACGCACGCTTATCCTCGCGATGATCTATCGCCTTATGCCCACGCTTATCGAAAAAGGCAAGGTGTATATCGCGGAGTCGCCGCTCTATGAGATAAACTCAAAGGACGAGACGTGGTTTGCCTATAACGAGCAGGAGAAGCAGAATATCCTTTCCCAGCTTGAAAACAGCAAGTTCACCATCCAGCGCTCGAAAGGACTCGGTGAAAACGATGCGGACATGATGTCGCTGACGACGATGAATCCCGCGACCCGCCGCCTTATCCGCGTCGACCCGACCGACGCCCAGAAAACTGCCGAGATATTTGATCTCTGGCTCGGCGACAATCTCGCCGGCAGAAAAGAGCATATCGCACGCGACGGCGCGGCATATATCGACATGGCGGATGTTTCGTAACAGCTTAACTATTGAAAGGATTTTGATATAAATGGCGGGAAAAAGAGGCAAAAAAGAACCCCCGAAAAATGAAATCGATCCGCTCAAGAGCGGAGTTCATATCATCGGCGCGGGTGAAGTTGTCGAACAGCCGATAACCGATACCATTGAAACGAACTATTTCCCTTATGCGATGAGCGTCATCATGTCGCGTGCTATCCCGGAGATAGACGGCTTCAAGCCCTCTCACAGAAAGATACTCTATACCATGTACAAAATGGGTCTGCTCACCGGTGCGCGCTCAAAGTCGGCTAATATCGTCGGACGCACCATGCAGCTGAACCCCCACGGCGACGCCGCCATATATGAGACTATGGTCAGGCTCTCACGCGGCTATGAGGCGCTGCTGCACCCGTATGTCGATTCAAAGGGTAACTTCGGTAAGGCGTATTCGCGCGATATGATGTGGGCAGCTTCGAGATACACTGAGGCGAAGCTCGACCCCATAAGTGCCGAGCTTTTCAAGGATATCGACAAGGATACCGTCGATTTTGTCGATAACTACGACAGCACCATGAAAGAGCCGACCCTTCTGCCGGTCACTTTCCCGAGCGTGCTCGTCAATAATAACACCGGTATAGCCGTCGGCATGGCGAGCTCCATATGCTCATTTAACCTCGAAGAGGTCTGCCGCACGACCATCGAGCTTATCAGAAACCCCGACCACTGCGTTGCGGATACCCTCAAAGCACCCGACTTTGCGGGCGGCGCGAAGATACTCTATGACCGCGCGAAGATTGAGGAGATTTACCGCACAGGCCGCGGCTCGTTCAAGCTCTATGCCAAATATACTTATGACAAGTCGAACAACTGCATTGATATAACGGAAATCCCGATGACCTCGACCGCAACGAGCGAGTCTATAATAGAAAAGGTTATCGACAGGGTCAAGGCGGGCGCGATAAGAGAAATAAGCGATATCCGCGACGAGACGGACAAGAGCGGTCTTAAAATAACCATAGACTTAAAGAGGGGAACTGACCCCGACAAGCTCATGCAGAAGCTCTACAGGCTCACTCCGCTCTCGGATTCGTTCGCCTGCAACTTCAATGTCCTGATTGCCGGTTCGCCCCGCGTCATGGGCGTCAAAGAGCTGCTCAACGAGTGGATTGCGTTCCGTATGGAGTGCGTCAGACGCAGAACCTACTTCGACCTAAAAAAAGCTAAGGACAAGCTGCATCTGCTGCGCGGACTTGAAAAAATCCTCCTCGATATCGACAAGGCAATAAAGATCGTCAGAAATACCGAAGAGGAGGCGGAGGTCGTCCCGAACCTCATGATAGGCTTCGGAATCGACCGCATCCAGGCGGAGTATGTCGCGGAGATAAAGCTTCGTCATTTAAACCGCGAATATATCTTAAAGCGTACGCAGGATATCGAAGAGCTTGAAAAGCTCATTGCCGATCTTGAGGATATCCTCGCAAAGCGCGGCAGAGTCGGCGCGATAATTATCAGCGAGCTTGAGGAAGTTATCAAAAAATACGGCAAGCCGAGAAAGACGGAGATTATCTACGCCTCCGATATCGCAGAGGAGGAAGAGGAGGAGCAGATACCCGATTATCCCGTGACGCTCTTCTTCTCGAAGCAGGGCTATTTCAAGAAGATAACCCCGCAGTCTCTGCGCATGAGCAGCGAGCAGAAGTTCAAGGAGGGCGATGAGCTCGCTCAAACCGTGGTCACGGATAACGCGAAAGAGCTTCTCTTCTTCACGAACCGATGCCAGGTTTACAAGGCTCGCGTCAATGATTTCAAGGAGACAAAGGCGAGCGCACTCGGCGATTATGTGGCTAGCACGCTCGGCATGGACGAGGGCGAGACGGCGGTCTATATGGTCGTGACCTCGGATTATTCGGGTCATATGCTCTTCTTCTTTGAAAACGGAAAGGCGGCGAAGGTCGAGCTTTCCGCCTATCAGACAAAGACGAACCGCAAGAAGCTCATAAAAGCTTATTCAGACAAATCGCCCGTCGCTGCGATGCTCCATATCGAGAGCGATGTCGAGCTTGTTATAATCTCTTCCGCGGGCAGACACCTTTTGATAAATACCGGCGCAATCTCGCCCAAGACTACCAAGGACACTCAGGGAGTCGGCGTTATGAGCCTTAAAAAGGGTCAGAAAGTTATGACCGTCCGCGCGTATAAAGAAGGGGAGTTCGCCAAGGCGTACAGATATAAGACAAAGAACCTGCCCGCCGCCGGAGCGCTGCTGAGCGCGGAGGACAAGGGCGAGCAGCTTGAGCTCGGAATATAAAAAAGACCGTTTGCAAGGCTTCCCCGCAAAACGGTCGGCGGGAAAAGCCCTGCAAACGCATTGACTTCGGACTCTTGCCGCTGAGAGTAGTTTGCTCAGCCGCGCGCCGATAATACATCTTTCGGAAGGAAAATTTCTCCGTTCGGCAAAAGTTTTTATAAAAACTATTGAAATGTGTCAAAGTATATGCTAAAATATCTTAGCAATTTGTGTTTGGAGGTTAACTTCATGGCAGTACATGAGATTATATTGGGCATAGTCCTCATTCTTCTTTCGGTCGCTATTATTGTTCTCGTCCTTCTTCAGGAGGGTAAGTCCGCCGGTCTTTCCGGCGCTATCGCAGGCGGCGCAGAGACTTTCTTCGGCAAGAACAAGAGCAGGACTATGGAGTCGAAGCTTGTGCTTATCACGAAGATCATCGCTATCTCTTTCTTCGTTCTCGCACTCGTTGCAACCCTGCTTCTTCTCTTCCTTTAATACAGGACAAGTAATATCTGAAAGCTGAACTTATGCGATCCTTCGGGGTCGCATTTTTTCATGCATATAAAAACCGCCCCGGGCTTCACAGATTTTCCGTGAAGCCCGGGGGCTATGTGTGTTTAAGGGAGTTTTTATATTTAACCGAGATTCAGCTCGACGCGCCCTTTCGGGATATACATTATCGTTCTGCAGCCGTTGGCACGTCTGAACTCGGCAACATATCCGCCCGTGAGGTCGAATCTGTAGCCGTAGGCGTTTTCGGCGAGTGCGTTTATCGTTGCGCCGTCGGTGAATTCCCTTGAATTTTTCGGCATGTAGTCGCCGCTCGTGTATGTGCTTATCTGTTCTCCGGTCTCGCGGTCGGTTTCCAGTTTTGATTTTCCGTTGTCCCAGAAAGCGTTGAATATCGGCGTGGTGTATTCAAGCGCGTCGACGGTGAGCTTGCCTATGTCCGCCACTCTGACGGCAACTATAGGCGATTCGTCAACGAGCAGGTCATAGAGCCCGTGGACTTTGAGATACTTGACGGTATTTGTCATTTCCTCGGTTATCGGAATAACGGACTTGAATTTGCCGAAATCGCCGTATTCCGAGCCGTTGGTCATCATCTCGCCGTAGTTGCCTGTCTTCCAAGCCTTTCTTATCGCATCTTCCGGCGTTTCGGTGTCCCCATTGACTGTATCGGGCGAGTAGATTTGAGTTACCGCTTCCATTTCCGCCTTGATACCGTCACGGTACAGAGCCGCCGCACCGAGCCATTTCGAGTCGGAGCAGAGTATTCTGTCCGCGCCCAGAGCGGTTATGTCGTTATATATCGCGCGGGCGAGTCCGCGTGTAAATTTTTGGTCAACGACGGTCTTTTTGTCCATCTGTCCCGAGAAGAGAACGGGGAATACTTTTTCGCTGTTTATGTTCAGCAGCTCGTTTTTGATTTTGTTGTTCCAGTTCTCGGTGTTCTCTATTGAATAGAGCGAGAGATAGTCGCCGAGCCCGACTGTCTGATATTCTCTTATTATCTCGCGTCCGTTCTTGAGCTTGTATTTTATAATAACAGTGCTGCGCACGGCTCTTTCGGAATAATCCTCGCTGCTTGAAACAACCTTTCTGCCCGAGGCGATGAGCCTTTTGTGCAGCTCGCGCACGGCGTTAATGTCGCTTTCGCTTTTGAATCCGTCGATAATTATGCGCCTTTCGTCGGCGTTGCTGCGATAGTAGCAGCCGCTGTTTATGCCAACCGGGTTTCCGTCCTCGTCGAAGGCGAGATAGTAGCCGGAGTTTGCGTTGAATTTGAGCTCGTCTGCTCTTGTGCGGTAGCTTCCGAGAAGTATGTCCGGAGCGGATACCGATGCGCTCTCGATGCTGTCGGTATCAGGCACGCGGTTGCTGTAACCGAAGAACCCGGTGTAGAGCGAGAGCATAACGGCGACCGCGAGAGCCACATGGACAAGCCCGTATTTCCAATCCTTTTTGAGTGCCTTGAAGCTGAGATTGAGCATAATATCGAAAACCACGAATATAACAGCGCTCAAAAGCACGGTTGTTATGCCCGTTATAAGATATTGCTTGTCGGTGATTTGCGAAAAATAAAAATTAACGGCGACGATAGTCGAGCCTGCGGAAACAGAGAGCATGGCGGTCAGCAAAAAGTTTAAAGCCTTGCTCCTGCCGCTGAAGCCGCATATCTCCACCTTCCTGCGCTTTAGCATCAAAAGCCCGAAAACGAACAGCAGGGCGGTCAGTATCGCCCAGAGTATATAGGGCTCAAGAGACGGCGCACTCCAGCTTTTCAGCTCGTCTGCGGTGATTTTAGAGAACCCGTCGGCCGAGACCAACGAGCCCGAGCGGATGAATACGTCGTTGTTGAGCGAGAGCAGATTGAGACGCGACAGCACGCGCCCGAAAGGGGAGAGAGCCATGCTGATATCCTGGTTGTGACTCGCCGACGGATAGAGTGCGTAGTTTGAATTGTGAGGCGCGCCGAAGAGCAGATGCGGTACCGCGTTGTTGAGAAAATATACAGCAGCGCTCGGAAACGCTATGAATGCGAGCGAGAACAGTACCGATTCGCCTGCGGTTCCCACGCAGACGGAGACTGCCGCCGCAACAGAGAATCCCGCAAGCGCCGTCACGGTCATGTGAACGGCGTAAAACAGCAGCGTGCGCCAGAGCATGACGGACGAGCCGAAGTAGATAAGGTTCAGCATTGCCGAAAAGGCGAGCGGGAGAAGCACGGCCGCTTCGAGCATGACCGCTCCCGCCAGCCAGTGCGCCGAAAACAGACCCGCGCGGCTGATGCCGAGACTGAAATATATGTTGTTCTTCGCCCTGCTTGAGACGAATCTGAAAAGCATTATACCCAGCGCGGCGGAGAGAACAACGACTGCCGCCGTGTAAAAATAGAGAATATCCGTCAGCATATAGTTCTCAGATCCGCCGATTATTAAAAATTTTCCGGATTCGCGCAGAAGCTCCAACGTTGCCGAGCCGCCGCTCTTCAGCGCCGTAAGCTGTCTTATCTTGTCGCTGCCGAAAAAGCTTCTGAGGTAGAGCGCCAAGCTCATTACAAAGACCGCGAGCGGAAAAGCAAAGTTCTTTCTCATCGCGTGTGCGACCGTGAAGCCGAATGGGCTTTTGAAGCCGTCTCTTGATTTGTTCACTCTTTATCCCTCCGATGCTGCTCAGTTCGGCGGCCGCACCGTTTCAGCGCAGCCGCCGATTTGATTTTATTTGCCCGTGCCGAGATTCAGCTCGATGCGTCCTTTCGGAACATACATTATCGTAAGGCAACCGTTCGCGCGCTTGAATTCGACAAGATATCCGCCCGTGAGGTCGAAGCGGTAGCCGTAGGCGTTGGCGGCGAGCTTTTCGAGCGTCGCCTTGTCGGTGACGATCATTGAATCCTTCGGCATGAAGTCGCCGCTGGTGTAGCTGCTAACTTCATATTCATAGCCGTTAGAGTCCTTCTTTGAATATGGCTTTGACTTTCCGTCGTCCCAGAACGAGTTGAAAATCGGGCTGGAATAGGCGAAACCGTATCTCATATCGTCTGAGGATGTGGCTTTGCCCATGTCTGCTATTCTTGCGCTGACTATCGGCGACTCGTCGCTGAGCTTTTCATAGAGTCCGTGAGCTTTGAGGAAGCTTATCGTGTTTGTCATTTCTTCGGTTATCGGAACTACCGAAAAACCACAGCTGAGCGCGAGATGTCTGCTTGCCGGATCATGGGACGAAAGTGCGTCAACAATTTCCTGGCGCGGTATAACTTCTTCTTCAACGGTTTCGTCTGTCACTGAAGTTGCATTGACATATTCGGATGACTCATACATCGAGTAATCTTCTCCCTGACTCTTGACACAGAATGCAACCGAGCCGAGGTATTTGGCGTTGCTTGTCAGGAACTTGTCGGAGCTAAGCGTGGTTATATCGTTGTATATCGCGCGCGCAAGACCTGCCGTCAGCTCTTCGTCAACAGCTATCTGGTTGTCCATCTGAGCAGAGAAAACTATCGGGATGATGTTTTCCGAGTCGATGTTGAGCAGTTCGTCTTTTATCTTGTTGTTCCAGTTCTTGGTGTCTTCGAGAGTATAGAGTGTCGGATAGTTTGTCAGCGGAACATATTCATAGACTCTGACAAGCTCGCGTCCGTTCTTGAGCTTGTATCTTATAACAACGCTCTGGCAGGTTATTCTCTTTGAATAGTTGTCGGAGTTTGTGTTGACTCTGTGGATATTTCCGGCTTTTATCATGGCCTTGTGTATTTCACGCACGGTGTTTATATCATCTTTGTCTTTGAAGTTTTCGATGAGGGAAACCGAGCGGTGGTTGCTGACATAGTAGTAATCTGAGTATACATCGGAATAATATCTGTCCGTACTGTAGCTGTTGCCAAGCTCACGCCCGAGCTTGTAGCTGCCCATCAGTGCGTTGGGCGCGGAGATGGATACACTGTCAATATCCTGAATATCCGGCACGCGGCTGCTGTAGCCGAAGAATCCGGTGTAGAGCGAGAGCAGGAACGCCGCCATGAGCCCGGCGTGGACGAGACCTATCTTCCAGTCCTTTTTTATGGCTTTAAAGCTCAGGTGGAGAATAATGTCGAATATCAGGAAGATTATGACGCTGATTATCATCAGCCCGACTATAATCATCCAGGTTGTTATCTGCGGTATTTCGGAAGTCACGAAGTACAGCACCAGCGAGGCCACTCCGAAAGAGGCAATCATGCAGAGTACGAAGTTGAGAACGGTGCTTCTTCCGGGGAATCCGCATATCTCGGCTTTTCTGCGCTTGAACATGAACAGACCGAACACGAAGAACGCGGCGATGAGAACTGCCCAGAGAATATAGGGAGTCAGCGATGGCGCGGCCCATTTCTTTGCCGCCTCTTTTGTCATAGCTTCAACGGAAGATGAGTTAATAAAAGAGCTTCTGTTGAGCATGAGCAGATTTATGTGACTGATGATGCGCCCGAACATGGTGGAGTCTGTTATGTCGAAGTGCAGCTCCCCGTAGCTTGACGCAGCAGGATATATGCCATAGTAAGTTATGGCGGGTGCGCCGTTGAGAATTGCGGGAACGCCGTAGTTCACGCACATTGTCACAACGCTCGGGAACGCCGCGAGAACGGCTGAGAAGCCAAGCGATTCAACAACCGTACCCACGCAGCTCGAGACCGCCGCCGATATTGTAAGACCGGCGAGCACACATATCACGTTGTGCACCGCATAGAACAGGAAGGTTCGCCAGAGCATGACGGACGAGCCGAAATAGTGGAGGTTGAGCCCGAGCGAAACAGCGAGCGGGACGAGTACCGCCGCGAGCATCATGAACACGCCCGCAAGAAGACGCGCTGTGTAGAGATCGGCGCGCTTTATGCCGAGGCTGTAATAGACGTTGACGGTCTTTTTATTGGTAACGAATCTGAACAGCAAAACGCCGACTAACAGCGATATCACAACGAGCAGAGCGGGGTAGAACGAGATGAGCGGTTCATATGCCGCGCGCTCCGAGTCGAAGATAAAGACCTCATACGCTTCGCGCATTAACTTCATAACGTCCTGACCGGTGATAGCGGCCTTGTTCTTTGCTTCTCTCAATACATCCCAGCAGAAGCCGGTGAGATAGAAAAACATGCTCACTGCAAATGTCAGCAGCGGGAGAATGAAGTTCTTTTTCATCGCGTGCGCGACGGAGAACCAGAAAGTGTTCTTATATTTTTTCTTCATCTGTTCCACCTCATTTCTTCTCTTCGGTCTTGCCGAAGATGTCCTTGAAGTCGTAGTCGCTGCCCTCCATCTCCTCGAGGAAGATCTCTTCGAGCGTGAGCGGGAATTTTTCGATCATCAGCGGTTTCATATCCTGAAGCTTCTTCTCGTTTTCGTCCATGTCGCCGTTGGCGCTCAGAGTGATTATCTTTCCGTCCTTCGAGAAGTGCTTGATGTCGAGCGCCTTGAAGTCGCTTTCTTCGAGGTCGCGGTCAAAGACCAGCCTGAACTTGCAGCGCGAGCCGCTGATGTCGTCGACCGAGCAGTCCATAACGATGCTCTTGCCGTTTATCAGCGCGATGTGGTCGCACATGTCTGCAAGGTCGTGGAGATTGTGGGATGAGATTATGACCGAGCATTCCTCCTCCGCCATGTATTCGAGCAGAAGATTCTTGATGAGGTTCCTCTTCGCCGGGTCGAGTCCGTCGAAGCTCTCGTCGAGCAGAATGACCTCGGGCATCGTGGACATTCCGAGGATTATCTCCGCCTGCCTCTGCATGCCCTTTGAAAAGCCGCGTATGCTCTTCTTTGTGTCAAGCCCGAAAACCTTTGAGAGCTTGTGCATGGTGTCGAAGCTGAAGCGGGGATAGTAGCCCGCGTAGAACTTGCCCATGCTCTCTATTGTCGCGTTGGGCTCGAAATAGAGGTCATCGGGGACATAGAAGAGTCTCTGCTTAACCTTTGCGTTGTCAAAAACATTCTCGCCGAATATTTTGACCTCGCCCTCGTCGGCTCTGTAGACTCCGGCGACTGTCTTGAGAAGCGTTGTTTTGCCCGCGCCGTTGTAGCCGACAAGCCCGTATATTGACGACTTTTCGACTTTCAGCGAAAGATTCTGAATGGCGGTGAAGTCCTGAAACCGTTTTGTAACGCCGATTACTTCAATCATAATTCTTCCTCCTGAGTGTAGATTTCATTGAGTATGTCGATAATTTCCTGCTTTTTGAGTCCCTTGGCGCGGGCGGCAGAGATGGCGTCCGAAACTTCGGACACCGCCGTGTCGTGCACCGAATCGTTCTTGAAAGCCTTTTCGCTGACGAAGCTTCCCTTTCCGGGCACGGTGTATATCGCACCGTAGGATTCAAGGTCGGAGAACGCCTTTTTGACCGTGTTTATGTTCACGCCGGCGTCGGTTGCGATGGATCGGATTGACGGCAGCTGCGAGTGCGGAGCGAATGTACCGACAAGGATAAGAGTCAGCAGCTGATTCCTTATCTGTTCGTATGCCGGCACGCGGCTCTGCTTGTCGATTAAGACCACAGCGATTCTCCTTTCTTTTTGATTCCGGCGCGCCGCAGTGCACCAAAATCAGAATAGGTGTGCTATCTGTCATAGCACACCTATATCATA
>ENA-OZWS01000001-OZWS01000001.1-human-gut-metagenome-genome-assembly--contig:-NODE-1-length-107121-cov-71.221387_pt1 | contig 107121 bp, 150 predicted proteins | sample MGYA00244848_ERZ654082 | MGnify/ENA primary metagenome ERZ654082 (study PRJEB26926, sample SAMN06165035) | human gut metagenome | biome: ENVO:00009003; feature: ENVO:2100002; material: ENVO:00002003... | reverse complement strand
TAGAGCAACAGACTCATAATCTGGAGGTCCTAGGTTCAAGCCCTAGCTGGTCCACAAAAGATGATTCCGTGAATCTTTAAAACCCGGATAGTTAACATTTGTTAAATCTCTAATAAATTATCAAAATGAAGAGATTATTTGAAAAGCTTAGCATGTGCTTAATCATGCTTATTGTAGCTGCCACAGTGTCATCATGTGACTATGTGAAGCAGACGAAGAGTGAGATAAAACACGATGACTCACTCATGGTGTCAAAGATGATGCAGGATATTGACAATCCTACATTCACCGACTGTTCTGACGTTATAGAGTTTCAGAGATCGGAAGGTCAATGGAGACATCAGGACTCAGTGTTCTTCAGTATACCTGAAAAGGTTATGCGTGATGTGGTATCAGTCTTAAAAAAATCTGGGAAACCATTGACTAAGATGAGTATATCGAACGAGTTCGAGATGAACAAGCATGTGTATTTGAATCTTCCTGATAAACAGGATCAATACAATGCAGTTGCTCCTCCTGATATTCCTAACACAGTAACGGTTGATACCATTATCGACGGTAAGCATGTGCAGATCGTGCAGTCCTCCAGTACTAACATAACAACAAAGGAGGATTAGCTATGAAGCGGTTTATTATTATCTCTTATGATGGTTCTAGTTTGAATCCATCTGAAGTTATGGCAATAGTTTCACAGCTGAACACAGTTAAGCCTGATGTTAAGGATGTGCATGCAGTTACAATGGATGAAACGGAAGTTAATTCCATTATTATCGGTCACGCAGAAGCTAAGAATACTACAGAACTTTCTGTTGTAGAGTCTGCGTGCATCTATGTAAAAAAGAGATTTGGTAAGTTTTTCTGCTCCAAGTTGAAGTTGCTGCTCGCATTATCAGAGGCTATAAATAATGAGCCCGACAATGAATCTCTTACAAATGCTATCAGAGTTATGTCTGGTGGTGTAAGTAAGAGAATGCGTGATTCTTACGGTATTTCTGCCGATGTTATTTGTGTATTTAAAACAGTTCAAAATAACATGTAATTATGTGCAGAACACAACGTAATACTAAGAAAGTGTATCATCAGCGCCACGCTGAAGCCAAAGCAAAGGCATATAAGCGTGACAAGTTTAAAAACAAGCTAAATCCTTTAGACTATGTGGAAGATTCCAGTGTATACGACAAAAGCTAAGGGAAAGGGTAAGAATACAAAAACATTGGTATTCGAATCCAAGTACCCTAACGAGAATCAAGCTAAAGAAGCTAGATTCGCACTCATTCATTTGGCTAACTGCTCTCACAAAGCTCCATGCGATATTACCATTAATAATAATGGCGCAGTATTCGTTAAGAATCCATCCTGGAGTGTGGGAGAAGTAACAATATGTTAATTAATTTTATTTACAAACATTTTAAACATTATCAAAATGGCAAAAGCAGAAACAAAAGGTGCTGCTAAAGAGCAGCAGAATGTGTCAGCAGACAACGTAGTAGAAAAGTTGATGAAGGGTAACCTCGTCACAGACATCGCAGACAAGGCGGCAGAAGAGATCCGCCAGGATGAGGAGAAGCGCAAGATCTCCCAGGTCAAAGAAATCGTCAAGTGTGCTGACTTCCTTAGAATTAAGGAACTTCTCAATGTCCGCAAGGACCGTGCGAAGGCAAAGATTACTCTCGACATTCTGAAGAAGCGTACAGAATTGTTGGCTCGTCTTATGGGCAAACAGGAGGATGGTACCGCCGTTCCTGACGACCAGAAGATTACGCCAAATCAGTTCCGCGACCTTTCGCAGAAGATCGATGATGATCAGCGTAAGCAGATGACCGAGCTGAATAGTGAATACGAGAAGCACGACCGTGAGTTGCGCGACAAATATCCTAACAACTGGTATTATGCCAACTATCAGTTCGATCGCTTCTAATTCTTCTTCTAGTACAAGTATCTTCGTATCACGTACATAGATTCCGAAGCACTGTAGAGGATCTTAAGAAGACGAGGCAGTGAAGGAATCCCAGAATGAATTAACATTCTCATCAAGTATCTTCGTATCACGATGAGAGGAAGAGATGTGAACCCACACAGTAAATTGGGACAGTAGATCAAACAATATGTTTTGTGCGTATCTTTGTATCGGGGAGATTTGATTGCTTTGAGAAAGTTAATTGAACCCTGCAAAATGTATCAAAAATGCTGAATATAGCCCTCTAAGTATCTTCGTATCATGAGGATTCCTATATATTTTTAGCCATGTTTTAAGCGCTCTGAGACAGAGTATGTCACCAAGTGGAGTAATTAACCACGAGTGCCGCAAAAATGTCTTAGAGCGCACCTAAAACGGCTTAAATCGAATGTTCTGACTGATCATCGGAACATTTACAAGAATGTACAGTGTGTATGAAATAATCTGTCTGGACAGGGGTTCGACTCCCCTCACGTCCACAGTTCCTCTTCCCAGTGCGATAAGTCTATTAGATGGTTCTTTCCTCTATGTTTTGACTCCGCTTGGACAACCTGGACATGTTGTAAAACTGCCTACACGGGCGTGTTTGGTTTTGACAGACAGAGGAGATAAATACATTAAACACTATACTATAAATTAAACGACAATGTAAATAACATTGTAGACTATACTAACGTAGCGTAAGTTTAGTCTAGGTGTTTCCTACCAAAGTGGAGAGAAGAAGAAGTTGGAACGACTGTTCAGTTTGGGGTTCGATTCCTCAACTTCTTCCTATTAGTTATGACAAAGGGATATAAAGCGATGATAAAGGACAGGTGTCCTCATGTCGTCAACCTCGCATTTAAATGGTGTACAGAATTTGGCAGATTATCTAATATAGGTAAGAAGCCACACGAAAGAATTAAGTATGCTGTAAAGACGCGATGGATAGACCGTGTATACCAAGAAAATGTAGCAATCTATAATACTGGAAGAGGAATACCTCGAACAGATGAAAAGGATGCATCATTAAGAAAGGCTCTTGGAATACATGAGGGGTCTCAGAATTTTAATTTTGCAGACTCTATAAATTTGGAAGGCATCAACAAAGTATTTAACTCTGGAGAACGAGCATTTTGGATATGGGTTAATAGCTGGGTAGTATGGTTTCAAGAAAACTATAAGTACCTAGAAAACTATTATAACATATCATGCAAATGTGGTAATATGGCTTTATTTGATAACGCATTGTCAGAAAAAGCTAGTTTTCTAGATGAGTATTTTGAAGATTTCTCTAAGTTTATTAAGAAAACATTTAATTAAACAAAATAAAAAATGGAGTATTTCCCTAAAATGCTAATTTACAGAGCTAGTCTGTTAGGCTGTAAAGAAGAAAGTATAGAAAATGTGATTAATTGGTTTCATAACCGCCTCAAAAAAGGCTTTACTTATGAAGCACACATATTCTGTGCAGGAGACAGCCTAGACGAAAATTGTATATACGAATACTGTTGTAACGAACAGTTGCGTAGAGTTGGTGATTGGATTATGAAAACGATAGTCCTAAGCAACCCTATGAGGTTCAAAACACTTACAACTCGTATGCGTATCGGTTCAGGACTACTTGAAAAAGTAGAAATGAAAACAGGAGGAAAGGATTTGAAAATAATCCTTTTCAACAATTTCGTCAACAACGTTTGGTCGCTATACCGTCAGAAGATGGTGTACGATCTTCCGTTTTATCAGGAGTAGGGTGAGAGAGATCTCCCCTACTCCACAATATGGAGTATCAGCGTATCACTCAATCTGAGATTGAGACCATAAAAGAAGCTCAAAAGGGAAATGAGCTAGCGTTTAATAAATTGTTTAACCGTTACAAAGAGTTCGTTGACAACGTGCTCTTTTGTTACGTGAATGACATGGATGAAGCTAAAGATCTTACAAATGTTGTATTTCTTAAGGTTCACCAAAAACTCTCGACGTTCACAGATTATTCGTCTTTTGGCGGATGGCTGAGAATTATAGCTAACCGAACAGCTATAGATTATCTACGAAAAGTAAAGGAGAAATCCATGGAATTAGGAGAAGACTCAGGCCGACTACCTGTCGAATTAACTAATTCTTCAGAAGAAGAAGATCTTGTCAATCTTCTTGAGTATGAATCTCTTTTGAAGGAGTTTGAAAAGCTCCCAAAGAAGACACAGAAGATTTTTAATCTATTTTACGTAGAAGATCTTACAGTTGATGAAATTAGCAAAGTGCTAAAAATTCCTACAGGCACTATAAAAGCTGCGTTAAGTCGCACTCGTAGGAAAATTAAAAATAACTTAAAAGTTTAACAAAAATGACTTCACTTTTATTATTGATTCTCTCGATTTTTGTAGCTCTTGGTTTCGCAAGATACAATAAGAGCAACAAGTTGTTCTGGATCATTCTCGTAAGTCTCTTGCTCGGTTTTACCGGTAAGAGTATGGTCAACTATGCCTTTGTTGACCATAAAAGTGAAGCCAGCACAGTTAAATCTTCTGCAAATCCCATGCTGGCACCGACGTGCTCATTTCAGGCCTTGGAACCCTCAGAGGGCGCCGGTACATGTGCCGAGACAAAACCAGCAGGTAAGGATACAATAGTGGTAGATACTGTTGCTGAGCTTAACTTGGGTGAAGAAGAGCATATTAAAGTGCTCACTAAACCTCCACGAGATTGGTTAAAAACGAACTTCATATTCGACACAAGTTGAATTTAAGTTAGTTGCCCAGAAAGTATTAATTAATTTTAGTAAATAACATTTAAAAACATTATCAAAATGACAAAAAAGAATGGAAAGGGCAATGTAAAAGTTGCCCAGAATAACAACAATGGTGGTAACAATGCAGATGCAGCTGTTGAGGCTGCAGCTATGCTCACAACAACAGGTGGGTCAAGCATGGACCGTAACCACCAGGTAGATTTGTTGAAGATGGCTCATGAACGCTTCTTTATGGATGAGAAAGCTAATGAGCACACTGGTTTTCCACAGGGAACTATCGACAAACTCAACCACATTAATGCCCTCGGCATCGCTGTATGCGTATGTAACGAGGTCAAGTATGGTACCAGCGATTTCGCTGTTGTAATCCGCAAGTCTGCTCTTCCAGAGCTTACTGAAGCTTTGAAGGAGATTGGTGTAAGCTTTGATGACACAAAGCTTTTGCCTTTAAAGGACGATGCTGAAGCAGTTGAAGTTACAGCTTCAGCTGTAACAGTATCCGAAGAGACTTCTAAGAAGCTCGAAGAGGATGCCAAGGATCGTGCTGCAACAGCAGGTAAGGTTTTTGATCCTACAAAGATCAAAGACGAAAAAGAGCTTAAGAAAGCATTGTCTGGCTTCTTGGCCATGAACCGTGATTCTAAGCTGATGGATAGCATCATGCAGTGTGTGAACTTCTATAAGTCATATCGCTCTATCGAGGCTAAGCGTGCTATCGATTCTGCTGAGAAGACACTCAAGAACACCAAGGACAAGAAGTACAAGGAGAACGCTGAAAAGGCTCTCGCTTCTGCAAAGAATGACCTTGAGCGCATCAAGAACATGAGTTTTCATGACATGTTTCGCAAGATTGTTGAGTTTACAGGTCGTGTCGGAACACTTACTTATGGAATTGGTGCTCACCTCTTCAACGTTACCGCTACGTCAGGATCTCCTGTGTCTGCGTTCTGTGAGCTTCGCGACCATTCTACTGACAAGAACACCGGCGTATGCAAGTATACCGATGATCAGATTGCAGACGTTGTAAAATGTTTTGTAATCATTGGTGCAGACGAAGTTCGCTCAAAGGGCGAGACTGCGCTTGAAGCAGAGAAAAAGCTGCCAGAAAAGGATCGTGTCCAGGATCATATTGATATAGCTAACAAGAATATCGCGTTCGCCGATAAGGCTACTGCAGCGGTTCTTGCAGCACCTGGTAGCTTCGTTGAGAGCTTGAAGCAGGAATTCTTGGATGGTAACAAATTCGCAAAGAAGACCGTTATCGCCATTAAGCGTACATACTATCGTGACGTTACTCCAGACATGATGGCTAAGGTTAAGCCTGATTCTATGCTTGATAACGCTACACAGTATGCTGGTATCATCTCTAACCTGTTCCGTAATCCTTCTGATCCGCTCGTAGGTTATGCCAAGGAGAATATCATCGACTTGGAGTTCAAGACCGATGAGGAGATCAAGGCTGAGGAAGAGGCTGTTGCCAAGGCTGCTAAGGAAGCAGCTGATAAGAAGGCAGCTGAGGATAAGAAAAAGGAAGCCAAAGGTAAAGCCAAGGCTCAGGTAAAAAAATAATACGGCCAATTAAGAGAACTGGTTCACAACTAGTTGGTCGCATTAAAAGAGCCTTTGACATCCAATGGCAAAGTGAACGCAAATAATTTAACTATCAAAGTATGAAAAAATTAGTGATCACGTTGTTAGGAGCAGCATTCCTTACTATCGGCATGAATATTGCTGATCTTAAGAATATCCCCCTTCCAACGACAGTGCAGACAGTAGCAGCATCTACTGTACAGCAACCAATGGACCATTTGTTTGGTCAAGTGAATCGTGCTAATCCTGATACAGTCCATGATACCGTTAGGGTAGAAAAGACTGTACCTTGTAACCATAAACAGTTACCTGCAAAGGTAATTGTTAAACGCACCGTAATTAAGAAGACAGATACGTCGTATGTACCACTTCTGTATATTATGGAACCTGGAGAAAAGGTCGACTCCACTAATCATGACTCTACCATTCGTAAGGGAGAGCTCCGTGATTATATTCAAATCGCCTCTAACGTACACAAGTAAACACAAGAACCCTGTGTACTATAGTTAGGTAAGTACATATAGTAGATCCCATTAGTCTACGTACGAATATTAACTGGATCCGAGAATATGTTAACTCTGTCTTGCAGAGCGAGATCACTCAAAAGGTAGGATGAAATGTATCAAACATTGAAACAGTTTGATATAGGTAGGAATAGCGTTGTATCAACTCCTATAGATTACACAGCTGGACTTGTGAGAACCGTCTGGAGACAAGCTGGATGAGGCTGAATACACCTTAAAAGATGTAGTGTAATTACAAACGCATAAGTCCCAAGAAGGGCATAATGAACCGTATCGTAATTATATGTGATAATACTAAGCATATACAAACGTTACACGAGACGAACTATATTGGTCCCCAGTAGGTGAACAGAATTGCATACATGGTATGGTGCATGGTGCTGGAAGAACCGAGGATATCCCAAACAATATAGAAGTATTATTAAGCCGTAGGTAGTGTTTCTAGTGTCCAAAGCTAGTATAAAGGCCGAAAAACTACATCAATACTGTGGGAGTAATACCACACAGAGTAAACTAAATGAGTTTGCTGACTATACCAAAACCTTACTGTTCGATTCAGTACAACTCCGTTGAAGGGGTGCCAGGGATGGGGTAGAAGTGTCTGATTGTGACCGCCAGGCTTTTCTTGTTTATGCGGTATATAAAAGTAAAACAAGCGCAAGGGTTGGGCAGCCCCTTAATCGAAGCTCTACGGGAGTATCGTACGCGGGTGAAGATCGCGGTGAAAATCTATTCCAGTTGTAATTAGGATGTTAGGCAATCCGAACTTACAGCCAATTTCCATGAAAATTAAATCGTTCATGAGACTATGATCGATGACTCCGTTACAGTCAAAGAAAATTGATGGAGAGCTATCCTAGAATAAGAAATAGCAAAGTAGGTAGAAAGTTGATTCGAGATATGTCCATCCAGGACCATTTGACCTCCACTTTCATCCAAAACGATCTAAACTAATAGTTTATTTGCACTATGATATACAATATTACATAGTCTCTACAGAGTAGTAAGCTGGTATATTATGTATGCGTATGTTGTATGCAAGAGATATAGGCTATGAAAACCTAGAAAGTTTAAAAGATAACATGTTTAACAAAAATTGATGTCCCTTCATAGAGTGAATCTTACGTTGTAAGTAAGGGCTTGAGGTGAAGAAATCGAGTGCCAACCGATATGCCAACCATGCTAAAGTGTACTGCGCAACAGTATATGTAAACATAAAGGTTCGAAGCAATACAGGAAATTGATGGGCAGCTTATATCTATGTTGTAAAACGACTGTGTATATTATATGTGTATACTGTCTCTATACATGTATATTACGTTATAAGTGGGTGACAAGATGAAATGTATGGGTTGAATTCCCAATATTCGTGCACTATAAATAGGAGGTAGTAATACCGGTACAGAAAAATTGCAAACATCAGCAAAGATGTAAAAAGCCGTAAAGTCTGTGATGGGTTTGATCCTGAGACATTCCGATAACCAACCGCTGGGTACATGCCATAAGCCGAATACCGCAGTAAGGAGCCATTCCGATAAGTTAGGCGCTTTTAAAACTTATTAGCCGAGGAAATCTGCGTTTAATCGACAACCTGTAGGAGATCTTGTAAGTATAGTAAGGGAAATACGACCGAGATTCTACATATTTTCGTGGGTTATAAGAATTCTAAGATTCTATGAGTGTTAGTTGCTCTGCAAAATTTCACCAACGAAGATTAGAATAGTTAAGTTAGAAAAAACGTGAACAAAATAGCAGAAAACAGTTCAGCATTTGATTATGCAAAGGAAGCATTCAAAGCTTTAGACGATGGGCCTGGATAATCCAGTAAATGTTAACTGTATCATATGTATACAGTTCCTGCTGCAAGCCTATTACCCTATTGTTGTAATAGGAAGAGTGCAGCTAAGTCTATATAAAAGCGTCTATAATAATAGAACTTTCTTTAGAAACTAAGTAAGCAAAGTAGTAACCGAGTATCTTCGTATCAGCGTTGCTTTATTCAATAAACAACGGCAAAGGTGTAGCCAAAATACACCATATTTTTCAATCATATCGTTAGTTAATCAATAACGATATCAAAAAGGATATGATTATGTCAGAAATTAATGTAAACATCGTGGAAAAAGCTATTAAAATTAATCGTACCCCACTGAGCTTGCTCGGTGGTTCATTGTTTGGTCAGGACGTATTTACTCCTCAGACCCGTATGTTCAATCCAGATCATGATAAGGTCTTGGAGCAAGCTAAGCAGTGCTCTAACGTGAGCCTTGTTCTTAACCGTTCGCCTCGTCGCTTTGCGATCGGTTATATTACAATCGAGTCTATGATAACCAAGCAGAATTCAATTGGTGATGTTGTTTGCCGTCTTAATGAGGGCACCGATACCCAGATTGATATTCCTCTCAGTGAGAATAGCACCAAGTTTGGTGAGACCACTGAAGAGGCAGTCCAGAAGGCTCTTAAGGATAAGAACTCAAAGGCAGTTTTCGCAGATCCTAAGGATTTGTGCGGCATCCTTAACGATCTTAACCGCGGTGAGATCACTCGCCTTGATGGCGTAATTGAGCAGGCTCAGAAGGCTAAGGCGCAGTGTTTGTCTGCTATCGCAGCAAATGAGAAGATCGTCTCTGATTATGAGCGCGAGAAGGCAGATTCAAAACCAGCTGATCATATAGCATAAGTTCATGGAGGCTGTTTTAACTGAGAAGAGCGTTAAGCTTATTGCAGTAATGCTCTCAGAACCGAAAATTAAAGCAGCCGTTTATGAAAAGTTGGACCATACGGAGAAGTACAAAATCTATACCATTAACGATGATGGTAGTATCACTCTCGGTTCAACCAGATTCCATTTTTGGAACAAGATAATCGGCTGCGAGCAAACCTTACCATTTGAGAGTTTTGCTCTCAAGGTATGGGATGCACTAGTGAGTCTTTCCACAGGGCTTAACCAAAAAGCCATTATGGAAGGACTATCACAAGAAATTGTGATGAAAGGAGTTAAAGACAAAAACTTTAACTGGGTCGTAGAACGACTGTATGATGTTGCGACAAAAATATGTCAGAATTCTAGCATTGCTGATGGCGTAGGAGCGGACCCTGCGGGGTCCCGGGTGTCAGGGCCAAGGCTTAACGCTCAGCAAGAGTTTCCTGAGAAAATTGTTATCAATATCAACGGACGTAAAGAAGTTTTGCAGGTTAAAGACTGCATAGGTAAACCAATGATTGAGTTGGAGTACGGAATTGTAAACGCTAAACGAGTAATGCCATAAACAGGAACATCCCTGCGGGGATGGTATGCGAACTGTGCGCAGAAGAGTATACATTTTATGCATGGCGTTATCGTTATTGTTTACAAAGAAATACAAAGACGATATTGTTAGTTTATATTAAAGGGCATCTATAAAAGTTCTCTGCGGAGAATAGGTAATCAACCCTGCGGGGTAGGATTACCAATAGATGTCTTTTATCCTTTATTACAGTTGTACGTAATATTGGAGCTAGGTAAATGGCTGATTCAAGTAAATTGTTTAATTTTAATCAAACTATATGAATAAGAAATCAATTAAATTGAACTCAGCAAACATCATCACAATTCGTAAGAACATTGATATTACTATCAACAAGTATTGGCGAATTATTCGAGCAGAGAACCTTATGTCTAAGAAGGCAATTGCAGCAAAGCAGGGTTCTGGCTTAGATCTCAAGAGCTTGTATAACCAGATTGTACAACTTAGTGAGAAGCGTATTATGATTAAGGGTATTTTGGTAGCTCTTAACACAGGTGCAACTACATTCTCTTACGAGGATTTTAAGAAGAAAAATAACTATAGTATTTTCGCAGCATGCGAGGCAAAGGAGGCAATAGCACAACTTAAGATGATCAAGACGCTTAATCCATCAACTAAGGCAAAGAAGGGATTGAAGGCTATGCCTAAGCGTGAGATATTCTCATCAGCTAAGATTGCCCAGCTTATCCATGAGCAGCAACTACTAGCAAATAAGTTTAACGCTAATCTCGAGAAGTTTAATAATGAGACTTCTATTGAGATTAAGGATACTATTGCAGATAAGTTCGAGATGGATCTGGCAGCTTAAATGCTATAGGTTCGAGACAAATATAAGGGTCGCCGAAAGGAGTAAGATCGAGGCTTACACGAACCACAATAAGAAATCCCTTGCATTAAAAATAACATTATTAACACATTAAATTATCAAAATTATGTCAAAGAAGAATAACAAGAAGAACCTCAAGAAGGTTCAGGTTAAGATAGGAACTACACCAGTTAAGGCTGAGGCAGCTAAGAAGGAAGAGTCTAATGCTGCTAATGAGACAATAAAGAACATTGAGAAGCGCCGTGCTGCTGACGCAGAGAAGGTTAAGAAGCATGCCGAACTCAAGGCAGCTAAAAAGAAGGCTAAGGCCGAGAAAGAGGAGGCTAAATATGCTGCTTCTAAGGCTCGCGCAGAGGCCCGTAAGGCGCGCAAAAAGAGCATCATGGATAAACTGATCGACTCTAAGAAGGAAAAGGCTTCAGAGCCTGTTAAAATCACTCTGGAGAACCGTTTGAAAAAGCAGGAAGAGCGTCGTAATATCGCTATGGCTCGTCATATCGCATCAGTTACCCGTCGATGCAAGCGTATGCATCTCAATGATGCCGACACCAAGAAGGTGATAGACATCGCAAAGAAGCAGTGGGACAACGCCACTGTATACAATATTACAGTTGTATGTGATTCTGCTCTGAAAAAGAAGAAGGAGCTCGAAAAGTTGGTAAAGGATTGCGGCATTAAGTCTGCATGCATTACTAACTCTACAGCATTCTTTAAGGGTGTGCCAGCAAGTGTGGTAGCAAAACTGCGTGATCTTGTAGGTAATGCTACATTCTATCAGTATCGTTCTGATGATAAGTCTCCATTCGAGGAGACTGGCATAGATATGTCAGGCAATCACAATAAGCACAAGAAGGGAGGTGACCCTCATACTATCGAGTGCTCAAAGAACGCTAGTGTGAACTTCTACAATCTCCGTAAAGCTAAGAAGAAGGCTAAGGAGACGCTCGAGAAGAACACGCATAACTTCCGTCACGGCTCTAAGGCTGAAGGACGTAAGCTTCGTCGTGGGCTCAAAGTTAAGGCTAAAGCCGTAAACAAAAAGCCTACACAGGTTAAAGAAATTAAACAAAAAACAGCTAAACAAGCAGCTTAATCATAGGAGGCAACGTTATGAATACCCAGAATAATCAATATTTGGACAATTATGTTGAAAAATATCGTGACATCAAAGAGAAGTGGCTTAAAGACTTTAACAAGTCTCATGGAACTACTTCTAAGTTCTGTAAAAAACATTGTATCCATGGTCTTTCCCGGAAGAAACCTTGGTTCATACTGCTCAAACGTGATTCGATCAAAATTGAATCTCGCAGAAAGGTTACGAAGCTTAACCATACCGAGCTCATGGAAGGGTATGTTCAACACAAGTTGCAGAAATGGGAGCGAAAGCACCCATGTCCGGTTAAGAAAGACGACTTGTTCTACGCGCAGCAGTTCCCAGTTTGGGAAGCAGAAAAGAATGCTGCAGAAGAACATATTAGAGACTTGGTTGTCGCTAAATATGACAAATTACAACTTATTGGTAGGTTCTCTTCTACTAACGAGTTGTTCCATGAGCAAGAAATTGCTCAGATAAAAGATAATGGCGAAACTGCTAAGCATGGAGGAGTAAACAATCTTCCAGAAAGCAGTAAAGTCATGAAGATGGCTCGTAAGGAGACAAATAAGGTAAAGGCAAAGCGCAGTAATCTTATTTGTACAAACCTTAAAGACCATCGCAAGAAGACAGGACGAATCCTGTTGCCAAACGCAAATAAGATGCGTATAGCAGCATAAGACGTTAGTTTTCTAAAATTGACCAGGACACCACTGGTCACCCTAGTGTGCTCCGAAAGGATATGACTGCGAGGTGCAAACCCTCACTAGGGAACTATGATAGTAAAGGAAAGACCAGTAGTTCTATATGACATAGAAGTTTTTCCAAACTGTTTTCATTGTACTTGTAAAGATTCAGAGAGTCATAAACTATATAAATTCGAGATATCCTGTCGTAAAAATCAACTGGAAGAACTAGTTGACTTCTTCTACACCAACAGAACTGATCATATAATGTGCGGCTATAACAATAAGCATTATGATGATATAATCATAAGTTACATTATACATTTCTGTAGTAGAATGAAGCGACTAGGATACTCGAGAATTTGTAGTTCTCTCTACTATCTTAGTAAAGAAATAATAAGTTCGGAAAAAACAGGAAATATTGATAAGATTAAAGTGTATAAGTATGCAAATTACTTCTATTCATTTGATCTTATGCTGATGCTCTATAGCGCCAAACAGCAGAAAAGCTTAAAAGAAATAGAAATACTCTTACATATGCCAAATGTACAAGAGTATGAAGGAAACTTTGATCTGCAGATCCAGAAATGTGATATTGACGCTATGATAGAGTATAATGTGAACGACGTAGAAGCTACTGAGACTTTGCTTAACAAAGTAAAAGAAGATGTAGAACTACGTCTTGAAGTAGAAAAAGAATGGGGGTTTGATGCACTGTCGATGAGTGGTGTACGATTTGGAGAAGAAGTACTGTTGAAAAAGACTTTAGCCATTGCCAAAACTACAAAGGACGAATTAAAAACTCGTACTCGAAAAGTCGGAAACATTCGTTTAGGTGACATTATACTCCCATTTATACAATATTCTAACCCAAAGTTGAAAGAAGTCTTATTGGATGTAAAGAATGCTACTTGCAACGCAAGTAAGTCTGATAAGAAACAAGAAAACTATGAGAAGAAGTTTGTTCTCTCAAATATTTGCTACTCTATAGGTGAAGGTGGTATACACACCATCAATGAACCTAGAGTCTACAAACCTACAGCTGAACAGTTTATAGGACACTCCGACGTTACGTCTATGTATCCTTCGCTAGCCATTATAAACCATTGGCTTCCAGTTCACTTAGGAGAAGATTTTTGGAATGTGTACAGTGCTCTATACAAGGAGCGCTTGGCTGCCAAACGTAATGGAGAGTTATTAAAGTCTAAGGCATTTAAACAGGCTCTTAATGCTCTTACAGGAAAGATGCAACAAGAAAGTAGCTGGGCTTACGATCCACTTAACGTATATAAGATACGTATAAATGGGCAACTTATACTACTTATGTTGGTGGACAGGCTTCTGGCATTGAATTGTAAGATTGTACAAGTCAATACAGATGGTGTCGTCTACATTGCCGACAAATCCGCCCGCTTCGCAATAGCCGATGCAATTAAGGAAGTTGAGCAATTAACCCAGTTAACATTCGAATCCGATGATTACGAGTCGTTTTATCAGTACGACGTGAACAATTACTTTGGTGTTCGCAAAGGATATTCCCAATCTGGAGATCCAAGACTGATAGAAAAGAAAGGCAGGTTTATCACAGAAATTGGTCTTAACAACAGCATGACACCAGTTGTTATCTCCAAAGCTGTGATAAACTATTTTTTGAACAATGAACCGATAGACAAGTTTATTAAGAAGGATAGAGATATCCGTGATTTCTTAATGTCACAAAGCGTAAATAAGGAATCAAAAGTTGAGTATGGGGGAAACCTCATTCAACGTATTAATAGGTACTACGCATCAAGCAGTGGCTATTATCTTATGAAAATTAAAGACAAAATGTACGAAAGTCGTTCTGAAACAAGAATAACAGAATACGGAGTCCGACTTCTTAATAAGATTGACGCCACACCAATAGAGAAACGTCATCTGGATTACCAGTACTACATTAGCAAAGCAAAAAAGATAGCTAGTGAGTTTGTTAACCGCCAGTTGACAATATTCGATGATTAATCGTTTATCAACGTATATAAGATGATTATTGAACTAAACACAAAACTCCTGGACATTCCAGGACTAAATTCAAATCAATTAATATTCCTAAGTTTGGTATTGGATAAGAATCAAAAAACTTATAATCAAGACGTCCGCAAAATTGTCAGCCTAGTTAGCGACGAAGAAATATCAAACTTAATTTCTCAGGGACTTATTACCTCGATCGAGAGAGGTAAGTCAATTACATATCATGCAACAGATACGCTTAAGGATGTAGTCCGCCCAAAAAAGGACTATTTCGATTTGTTCTATGAAATGTACCCAATATACGTTCTACGACCAGATGGCACTAAAAACTATCTAAGAGCCAACGTTAACAAGTGTAGACATTTATTTAATGTTTATGTAGGTCAAAGCGAAGCTATGGCTCAACATCTTATTCAGTGTCTCGACTTTGAAATGAAGAAAAAGACTAACGAGGGTAAACTAAGTTATATGAAGACGATGTGGAGATGGCTCGTAGACCATCAATGGGAAGAATCTGAGGAAGAAATGCAAGACAACTCTAAAATTGAGGAATCGACTTATGGAACAGAACTTATCTAATCTTATACGACCAATGTCAGTTGTAGCCCAAGAGGCGATAAACTACATATCTGGTCGTAGAGATCACTCTATAACATCTCTTAAGACTAGATGGGCTAAATTTAATAAGCAGTGTATGGGAGGTATTGAACCTAATACCGTTTACACCATAGCTGGTATTTCAGGAAGTGGTAAGAGCTCATTTGCTAATGAGATCTCAACTGATATTGTTGATTTGAATCCTGGTGAAGAAATAGTGATTCTGATTTTCTCGTTAGAGATGGTTGGATTTAGGCAAGTTGGAAGAACGCTTTCTAGTAAGCTTAGGAAAACGACTTCGACTTTGTATAGTTCGGAAACGGACCTAGATGACGATACCTTCAGAAAAGTCATCTCAGTATCTAATCAACTAAAGGAGTATCCTATATGGTTTGTAGATAACCCTACAACTCCCAAGGAAGCAGAAGACATTATTAAGTATTTCTATAATACATACATAAAGGGTACCGATAAGCATTTCGTGATAATGTATGACCATGCTCTATTGACGAAGCCTATAGGCAGCATTATAGAAACCATGCAAGAACTCGAAAGAGTTTTCATAAGTGCTAAAAAGTACCCTATGACATCAGTGTTACAACTAGCACAGATGAATAGAAATATTGAATCACCAGAAAGAATAAATAATCCTTTGTCGCATTATCCTATGAGAAGCGACATTTCATCTGCTGACGCTTTATTTCAAGCTAGCGATTATGTTATAGTTATTCATAGGCCTGAAATTCTTGGAATACAAGAATACGGCCCGAGCCATTTACCTACTCAGAATAAGGTGTATTTACACATCTTGAAGAATCGAGACGCAGGAAAGCCCTGCATACTTGAATTCCAGAATGACTTAGCATATAACAACTTGATAGAAAGTTAAGCAATTAAAATTTAGGCTGAATTATGACAACATACGATATTAAGTTTACTGACAACAACATTAAGAACACTAACAATGGTAACATTTATTCTCAGATTCTCGATGATATTATTCTTTCTACTGTAAAGAAGAACAACTCTTATTTGTTTAACACAAAGAAGGAGGATGACAATCTGATTGATGCCATGTTCAATGAGTTGGATCATACTTATATCTACAAGCCTCTGAAGGGCGACACTTTGTTCGCAAAGGCTTGTGATATTCTTGCTAACTATGGCAAGAAGAAGAGTATTATGAAGGGTATTAAGCTCGGTAAGATTTACCGTCTTGAGAATGGTCTCCCTATCATTTTCTACAATGATGAGATTCAGATTGGTACCGACATTTATAGTTACTCTGATTTTAGTGATTACAACTTCATCTCTTCACTTAGTCCAGAGATTAAGAAGACAATCATTAATATTAACATTAAGCTTTAATTAAAACTTTTAGTATCATTGTATCATGAGTTTAACATTACCTACTAGTAAAATTCCTGCAGTTTCTGAAAATCCTAGATATCTTATACTCTATGGTCTTCCAAAGGCTGGTAAGACATCTTGTCTTGCACAGCTGGATAATAACCTTATCATAGACCTTGAGGGAGGCTCTGTCTTCGTTGATGCGATGGCCATCCAGTGTCGTACGATCAATGATTTAGGAGAAGCAGCAAGTGCCATTCGTGCCAAGAATAAAGAAGTAGGTCATAATTTCTATAAGCATATCACTATCGACAATGCTACACGACTTGAGGATATTTGTATGAGCTATGCTTGTACACTCTGTGAAAATGGAGCTATAGATAGAAATATCTACAGAAAATTCCGTGAATTGCTGAAACCTCTTTCCCATTTGTATCTTATAGCAATATAAGGTATAATAGGAAAGAAAATCAGCAGCATTTATTATGAAACAAGAGACTTTAGATTGGAGAAATTTATAGAACTCACGTTGATAGGTGTTCAACGACTATCCCGAAAGGGAGTACATCACAAGCTAATGGTGATGGAAGTGCGGAACTCCTGACTGCCGCATAAGGTAAAAGGAGATGATATAGTCTATTCTGTACGGTGACGTACAGCAGTTCATAAAAGAACGTATATAGATTTGCGAACTATATAGAATGTAAAAGATCGTCAAACTCCAATGGGTAAGAAATGGGACGGCACAGACGTAACCACCTTGCCTAACGGTGCTGGATATAAGTATCTTAGAGACGCAGTAAAGAAGGTAGTTGATATGTTCCGAGATTTGTGTGACGAATTTATTCTTGTAGGTCACGTTAAAGACACCGTAACTGAAAAGGATGGTGTTGAAGTTTCTGCAAAAGAGCTCGACTTAGTTGGTAAGCTGAGTAAAATCGTGTGTGGATTAGCCGATGCGGTTGGTTACGTATATCGCAAAGGAAATGAAACGCACATATCCTTTAAGGGTGGTGTCTCTGATACCATCATGGAGGCTCGTGCAAGACACATAGCCGGAAAGGATATCGTTATTGCAGAAGGTAATGAAGATGGGACACTTACAACACATTGGGATAGAATATTTAAGTAAATTGATATATCGGTCTATTCGATCAGCAGCATAGTATGCTGAGAATAAACTTGATATGTTAGCATTACGTATATTAAAATAATAGAGATTATGTTTAGTACAAAGACAGCCGCAATTAACAACGAAGAATTTAGTAATAGTAGTTATATGCCAGTAGGCATCAACCAGAACGTCACTCTTAAAGAGGTAAACTGTAACAAGTCTCCTCAGGGTCTTGATTTCCTCGAGATCGTATTTGAGAATGAGGATGGTCAGACAGCTACTATGACAGAGTGGAAGAATACAAAGGGAATGTATATTAAAACAGATGAAGACTTGCAGAAGCGTGATAACGCTCAGTTTGGACGAGTTTGTCAAATTCTTGATTGTTTCTACCCACAGAGACCAGATGCAGAGCTTTCTACATTTAAGGAGATGATTGACTGGACGAAGCAGATGCTTGACCCTATGATCGCTACCAAAAAGAAGCTCCGTTTGAAGGTTATCTATGACAAGAAGGGCTATACTCAGGTAAGTAAGCTCGGGATCTTCGTTGAAGACATGTCTAATACAGATTCGCAGATTAAGCTCTTTAAGAATGATCTTATGGAGCGACCAGTTGTTGCCGATAAGGAAAACAACGATCCGCTTAACATGCCACCAACCGTTACTCCGGAAACTGCGGATGCAGCAGGCGCATCAGATCTTCCCTTTTAAGGGGTTTACGCCTGAAGAAATAGAAATACTACTTGATTGTATGAAATCCGGTAAATGGTTCTTATACCGTTTACATAGCAGGAGTGTCAAACTATACAGCAAGTGGATACGCCCCAGGGAGATAATACTGCCATGAAAGGGCGTTGGTGGAGCTAGGTAATTCAGTTACCCTTTGGAGGTGAAATGCCTCCAATAAGGCTCGCAGGGTGTCGTGAGACACAAGCATGGACGTATGCGAAAACTATCAAAATCGAGGTTTTTATCATGTTTTTGTTATATAGACAAATAGTCCAGTAGGGTTCGAATCCCTACAGAGCCACACATTTCTGATGATAAGAAGAGTTACAGCTTGTGAAAGTAATAGCTCTGTCCGCCTGTGAAGGCCGATATTATCTATGATGCACAGCTTACCTGGCATCAGATTTCATACGCGTGTACGCTACGTAAGTGCGGGTTTGAATAACCTAAAGTCCGAGCTTAGCATCTCCGTAAACTGCTATACGTCCGTCAACGTAGACCTGAGCATGTCATTAAACTGCTCAATTTGTATCTTTAATAGTAGGTGGTAAGCTATATCATTGCGACAGGATGAAGACATGGTTCGATTCCATGAAGATACGCTAACTTATAAGTTATGTATAGTACTAGAACAGCAATTACTATGTCCTTGAGAGACATCTTGGACAAAGTAAATGATTTAGACATCTATACGTATTGTTTAGGACAGTTTAAAGTTGGAAAACTTATGAATAGTCCTTTAAGGTCTGGAGACAAGAACCCTTCATTTGGAATATTTCATTCTAAAACAGGAGGATTGTTATGGAAAGATCTTGGAACTGGAGAGTGCGGAAACTCTCTGAAGTTCCTAAAAGAATACAAAGGTATAACGACTAGAGAAGAGCTTGAACGAGAATTATTGAGAATTGTACGCAGAATAAATCCCAACACAACCGTAAGGACAAATACGTACGATAAGCCGAAAGGAGATACCGATATCGGAATAGTTCGACAGCCGTTTACTAATGTAGACAAACAGTACTGGAAACAGTTCGGAATACATATTGACACCCTAAAAAAGTTCAATGTGTTTAGCATTAAATACTTTCTTTGTAATAGTATCGTCCGAAGTATCTACAAAGAGAATAGTCCTATGTATGCATATAAAGTGTATGATAAGTTTAAGATTTATCGTCCACTTGCTTCCAAGTTTACTAAATGGCGTACCAATCTGACGAATCGGCACGTACAGGGATTATCCGAATTGCCTAAGGAAGGAGGCGACCTACTCATAATAACAAAGTCACTGAAAGATGTGATGTGTTGCTACGAGATGGGTTTTAATGCAATAGCTGCTGCTAGTGAAACTGTGTTTATACCTGAAGATATACTCAGATCTCTACGTTCCAAATGGAAACATATAGTTATACTGTATGATAGAGATCAAACCGGTATGCTTAAGGCTAGACAATATAGTAAGCAATACAAAATAGATGCTTTTTTCATTAATAAGAAATTTAAAGCCAAAGATCTATCAGATGCTGTTCGTGACAACGGATTTAGCACCATGAAAGACTGGTTAACAAAAACGTTACAGAAATATGATTGATGTAGTAATAGGATGCCTATTAGGTGTGCTGGGAGGTGCAGTAATGTCTCCTCTATTGCATAAATGGCTTACAAAGAAGCTGACTAAGAAAATTCGTCTTAATAAAGGTGGATTTATGCGTATTTATCTTCCAAACAAATTGCAGATGACTATCTGGCATAGTTATAGTGATGATAGATGTATATGCGTGTGTGTCCATCACGTAGATGAACAAAAAGTAACTGATGGCGAAATTGTCTATTTTAATGGAACTTCTGTATCAAAGATAAGGGGAAAGAATTTTTATTATGATAGGCAAGAAATCTAAAAAGAAATCCAAAGGCAGAGTACGGAATGCGACAAAAGTCGATAAGTATGGTCTCAATTTTATGAGTAAACTCGAATGCTATACTTATGAAGCTTTTATGAAAGCTGGAATACCAGTTAAATATGAGCCAAAGCATTTCGTATTACTGGATAAATTCGAGTATTTAGGTGAAAAAATAAGGCCTCTAACATATCTACCTGACTTCATAGGAAATGGGTTTGTAGTAGAATGTAAAGGCCTTATGGGAGATTCATTCCCTCTTAGATGGAAATTGTTTAAGCATTACCTTAAGCGACATCGAAGTAAAATGAAATGTTATCTCGTACGTAACCATAAACAGGTAGACGAGATAATAGAAGAGATAAAAACCAATATTTGAGTATTATAATATCAGTAAATATGGAAAAGAAATTTTTGAAAGTAGGTAAGAGCATAAACTTTAAGTTTAACACAGAAGGTCTTGAGTGTGATTTAACTCCAGGAATGGTTTATAGTATTGACGTAGATCGTTATACAGATGCAATATCACTCGAAGAGACTAGCGGCTTATCTTTACCTTCTAAGGTATATTGTACGCAGCGTGACGAACGCTTTATAGATAAGGTTATTAATAGCTATAATCTGTCTGAAAGCGGATTTACTGGTATAATGCTTGCAGGATTGAAGGGATCAGGAAAGACCGTAATGGCTAAGATGATTGCCAATAAGAGCGGTCTTCCAATTATAAATATAGACAAAAACATACGTCCGTATATCCTTAGAAATCTTGTAGAAAAGCTTGGCGACACAAGCGTTTGTTTCTTGTTCGACGAACTTGATAAAGTTCTTGCGGATTATGATGACTCTGTATTGTTACAGATATTGGATGGTTCTGATACCAAGGGTAAGCATATGATTTTGTTTACATGTAACGATGACGATGAAATATCAGAATACCTGATAGACCGTTGTTCTCGTATCCGCTATTGGCGTGAGTTTGATGAGATGTCTCCATCTCTTATAATGGAGGTATTGAACGACAAGCTTAACGACAAGAAAGAAGTTAAGTCTTTAACTGATTTTATCAAGGACAACTTCGAAGTATGTAGTTTTGATAATATAGCATCTTTCGTAAAGGAAGCTAACGATTATCCTACTGTTACATACGAGGAGTTATTTGAGGATATGAACCTTTCATCTAAGGGCTCTATAAAGCCTCATCCAAGAAAGAAGGCTAATGCAAAGTGCCTTAAAGAGAAATTTGATAACGTTCTTGCTTCAGGTTGTTAATGATTACACCAGAGTACAAAATACCGGAATACGACATTCCATACTACGAAGATAATACACGCATTAGTAATAGTGCGATAGGCTGGTTCTTGAATAAAGGGCCGGCCTATTTTCGTAATATGCTGGATGGTAAAGAAAAAGGCTTAGATTTGCCACAGTTACGTAAAGGAACCATGATACATGAGTTCCTGCTTCAGCCAGATCAATTCTGGAATGATTACGTTCTGTTCGATGGCGACAAGCCTAAAAGTGCGCAAGCACAAAAGTTCTGTGAAAACTTAATAAATACCGTTGAAATAGAGCTAAATAAACAGCTCTCAGAAGCCTATCGCAAGTCCTATAGTATAGTTGGCAAGAGCGAAGATAAAATCCTCTCAGAGGCGCTTAAAATAAGCGTAGAGTATAAGGATTATATCGAAGCTATCAAGTCTAAGAAAATACTTATATCTCAGTATGACTTAGACCAGCTTATGAAGATTCAGCATAATGTTGGAGAACATAAACTAGCAAGACAACTAATACGAAGAGCTGGCGATCATGGCGGAATACACGTATACCATGAGTTCCAAATAAACTGGGAATACTGGATTGTGGACGAACTGAATCATGGAGCATATACTCCTATTGCATGTAAATCATTGCTTGATAGTTGTACATTTAACTTTGATACGAGGACATGCACAATTATGGATATCAAGACTACAGCTAAACTGTGGCACTTTGAAGACAGTATGAAAGAATTTGATTACTGTAGACAATTATGCTTTTACCAGGAAGCGGTATATTGGTACCTGACTAATGTATTAGAATTAAGCAATGATGAAATCGATAAATGGAGATTTGAATTCTACATCATAGCTATCGATACAACCGGTAGTAATGAGATAAGGGTATTCAGATTGGATACACCTCAAGTTACTTCTAGAGGCGTAACAATACATGATTTCATGAGAGTGTATTTATGGCATTTGAGAACAGATAAATGGAACCATAGCTATGATTACTATACTGGAGACGGTAGTGAAACTTTAAACCTATGAGTAAAATGAAAAACGAAACTTTGAATGTTGAAGTGTTAGAAAACACATTTAATGTTATGAATCTTGAGAATACATTTAATGTAGACGATTTTGAGAATTGTGCTACAGGCGAAGAATTAGAAGCAGCAATTTTGAATGTTTAATAAAGAGAAGTTTAAAAATAACTCTATATTTGTAGTTCCCTATATAATAACGAATAGGGAATTATTAACTACAAATGCTCTTTATTCTTCAGAAATAGTTACAGTAGGAGAAAAGAAGTATATACGACTTCTTTATAATCCTATTTCTGTTGCACAGCGTTATTGGATATACAAACAATCTGAGAGTGAATATTATTTTGACTCTAAGGTTGATGTAGAATCCAATAGTAAAGTTCTTCTTGAAGTTTTGTACGAAATACCGAAAGCAAAGAAAGCTGAAGTATCTTGTATAGAACAAGGTGGATTCGATATCCTGACAAAGCAGAATGTAGTTGATAACGCAATATACTGGGGGTACTATTCCCCAGAAGTTTTGAATTAGTGAATAAATAAACCCCGGCCACTCGTGAGAGTAGTCGGGGTCTTTTTTATTTATTAAATTTATCTAAAGCCCAATTATATAATGGGTCATCTGAAGATTTATTTTGAATGATTTGATTTTCGTAATAGCTTCTTTTACTCTTTGAGTCAAGGATTTGTTCATAAGCATGATGAAATGGTGTTGCTTTAAACATATCTCTTGAAGCTTTATTCCATTCAGTATCTGTAAATGGAATATTGTAATCAGAGTAAATACCTCGCTATATACTTGAATCATAATCATTAATGGAGCCACCTAGGAAAGTATCCAATAGCGACCCTCGAGGCATAATGGAATATAATGCGTATTCTGGAACTGATTTTGCGACGTTCTAAATGGCGTCCAAAGTACCAGTTTGGGCTGATACCGTCTTAAAGTTATTTAATGCATCGTCGAAACGATAAGGAGTAAATACCTCCCATTTTGTGCGTACGGCAATATATGCAAGTAGCTGCATTAATTTATTATCATCATCAGAATCTGCATATGCACATATTAAGGCAACAGCAGGGCAAACAACTAATTTATATAAAGCAATTTCAGTTGCAAGACGTTTTAATTGCTGACGTCTAAATATACATAATCTAGCCTAACTTTCTGATGAATCGTCGTACAAATATCTCTGTAAAGACCTAGAGTTTTTCGCTCTAGCGCCCAATAATGCACCAATGGCAGAACCTATAGCAACACCAGCCATAGGACCTACAATAGGCAAGAATGAGCCTAATGCAGCACCTGCTGTAAGACCAGTTAAGATTGATTTCTTTCTGTTCACCTAGAAGTTCTAGAGGTTTACTTCATCAGAATATCCTTTAGACAACACATTAAGTAATTGTAATCCAGACCTAAATGAGCCACCTTTAAACTGCTGAGTAGAATTATCCCATACGGTATCTCCGAATCTCTCTTGAAGCATAAGAGGGAAATATTGTCTATGAACCAAAACTGCAGCACCTAATGCATTTGTTGTAATAGCAGCCTTTTGTGATTCGGTAGCCATACCATCTGCATTTTCTGCATATCTCTCAATTCTAGAATGGAGTACATCTTCTATCTGTTTATACTATTTGTAATACTGCTTATCTACAGTAAGTTTACCATTTTCTTCTTTCATAATAGACAGCAAGCTTTTTCCTTTCTTCCACTCTTTAATCTGCTTTTTAGCTTCTTCTGGATTAAGGATGTTATTCATTATAACGTCATCCTTGGTTGTAAACTCTCCATTGTAATATCTGTAAGACATTATAGTAGAAATAACTATAGGAGCCTTAGCGCAAAAATCAAACATAGTAAGTCCGCCGAATGCCCAGTTATGAGTTATGGCATTTATGAACTTATTTCTATTTGAATCCTTCATTTTTCTCTCAAGCTGACTTGCTACATTAAAATGCTCCATTATAAGCATTAATAGGTCTTTAGAATTGTGATCTTCTATATATTTTGCGCCCATACCATTTTCAACTAAATGGTGTAAGACAAATCTAGTAGCAGCACAAGCATCTGAAAAACTATATTTCTATCCAACTATAGAATTTACAATATGTGCCCATATGGCAGTAGTAAAACCAGTTCCAGCTACAGCTATATTACAGCCAAGGTTTACAAGTGTTGTAGCAGCTCGGAATAGCTAAGCCACCTTGCCCATATTAACCTATCTGCCGAATATATTAACCTACATTCTTGACGAGCGTATATTATATAGATTCATATCCAAGAATTTTCTAGCAGCCTTATATGTATTAGAAGACTTTCCGGTAACATTTCTAGTAGTTCTCTTAAGATTACCTATGCTACCAGTAATTGATACCTTTTCATGATTTCTATTCTCAATCATATCGACCATAGATTCACATGTGGCTTCTATCTACTTCTTATTCTTATACTTCTAAGACTAGTTATAGTACTCTCCAAGTATGCCTATTAAATCAGATGAGAGCTACGATGTGTCTTTAAGTCTTCTGGTATAGTACTATGGTATCATATTAAGCTGTCTACCATCTGGACGTTCTCCGCTTATTTCACTACCGAATGTAGGGTCTTTCGAGTTGATAATATCTCCAAACTGATCCTGGTCAGACAACGTCTAATCAATAAACTATCCGTATGTGCCATCTTGCTCCCATCCTTTCTCTCCAATACCAACGGTATCTTTAAAATATTCTCTAAGAGCACCTCCAGAAGAAGATGGGTTTACATTACCAGTTTTAATAAAGTCCCAAGCCATTCTCCATTTACCGCTATGCTTTTTAAGGTATTTAAAGAAAGAGCCAGTTATCTATGGAAGAAGATAATTGTCTACATAGTTTCTATTTGTCTACAATTCGTTAGACTCTTTAATTGTTTGATACGTCTTATCATAAAGAGCTTTAAGAGTCTTAGATTTCATAATCTTATTATACTGTTTAGAATTGTCGTACAATTCCCTTTTCGGTACAAATGCCTATCCGTAACTCTCGTCGAAATCCTTATCGAGTAAATCGTTGTTCTCATCAGAGTTGAGATAACCATCTCCTGGCAATACCTCCATAAATCTGTCGTAGTAAGCCTATTTTGCAACTACTTTTCTAAACCAAGGTTTAGCTTGCCATGATATTTCTCCTTCTACATCCTCCACAAATCTACCAGTATTTCTCTAAAAGGTATCAAGGTAACCTGGCTCTTCCTTATCTCTAAGAACCGCCAACCTGTGCATTTCTTTATACACGTTAGTCAGTGAAGACTTAGCATATTTTCTAAAACTTTTTGCACGATTTTTAGCAAGTTTCTTTAAATCTTTATCTTCTCTTACAGCTTGTTTTCTAATCTTAGCTAGCTCTTTGTCTATGGCTTGTATTTTATTCTGTATAGACTTATGCAATTTAGATGGGTTTATATCACCAGTATTGTAATCTCTGTATGTAGACAGTATGTTGTACTTCTGTTGCTACAATTCTTCATATCTAGCTCCATGGTCGCTAACTCCATCTACAATTATTGCATATACAGGCTTCTCTGCTTCATTGTCAATAGTTTCCCAAAGTAATGCTTTACCTGTCTCTTCATTTACCTTAAGTCTAGTTTTACTATTTCTTGAGTCCCATTTTCTAAGCTTGTCGAAATCGAAATTACCATCTTCACCTTTAGCCATTTCTTCAAGACCGCCGCATTCCTGGATAATCTTGTCTCTGTCAGCCTGCCATCTCTTTGTATCCTTCTTAACTTTATCAGAAGAATTAAAAAGAGTCTCGTTCAGTTTCTAAAGTTCCTTGGCTATACGGTACTCTGGAGTACCTTCTATCTTAAGTTCTCCATTTACATCATAGTCGGAAGCTAGCTGTTTCTTTTGTATATATAATCCTCTAAGTGTATTCCATTCAGAATCTGTAAGTCTATCAAAATGATAATTTCCAAACTAGTCTTTACATCTCGACTTTATGGCTTTAATCTATATCTGAATAGAATCGCGTGCTCTCATAGTATCGGCAGAAAGATTAGAAAATGCTTCATAGTATTCTTTCTTGTATTTTCTATGACAGTTTTTGCTTAACCAATCGTTTACTTCTTTACTCCATTTTACACCATCATCGCCTTTTGGCTATTCTCTATTAGATGGATCTAATCCGTATTTGAGATTAAGCCTTTCCATGAACTACTATCTCTTTCTGAAAAATTTACCATAATTCAAGTTTCTTACCAAGTAACCTGTAGTAAACCCATTATCATCAATCTCATAAAGATCAAGAACGCTTTCGCCAAACTTAAGCTATTCTTTAAGCTACATAAGTTCTACGACTCTGTCATGGGTATCTCTATCAGCTTTATGAGTAGCTTTATCTATAAGATAAGCCATTGCTCTTAAAGCTTCATCTTTAGCAGAATCCATAGAACCTACAGTAGTATAGAACCAGTTTGTATCATATCCTATAGTCTTAAGATGGTTAATATAATCTGCTATTGTAGGAGAATGGACATCATTACCTATCTATGCAAATCTTTTCTTCATGTTATTGACAAGAATCTCAGACATAAGAGATGTGGCATCTGCTGCTACAGCTTCTGAACTTTGTACAATCTAGATTATTCTTTGTATATCGTTAGAAGTAGCTCTATCCTATTGTGGTTTGTCCTATAATTCCCTTATGAGCAAATCTATTACAGTAGGAGAATTAAGAGCACTGTTGATCTCTGATAAAATCTTCTAATATGTACCAAAGTTATCGTGTGTCAAGAACATGTACTCAGCATCGCTTATAGTCATATTCTCTTGTCTTATCTTGTGTATCTTTTTTGAATCAACAAGAAGCTATGGTGCAATCTATTGTACAAGACTAGCTATTGAATAAAACGTTCCTCCAAGTCGGTCTTTAAAAGACTAAACTTGAGACCTAAGTATTTCTATATTCTCACTCTTATACTCTTCTGGAAGCTAAGATACTTTAATAGCAGCCTGTCTCTTTGATAAGGCGGTAGCTATATTATTACACATTTCTTCTATTCTTTTCTATGCCACTTCTTCAGAGTCTTTCGTATTAAGACCAAGATTAGTATCGTTAATTCTATCAACTCGCATAGAATTATTAGTTTCTGCATAATTAGTGGCTCTAATCAAATCTTCTCTAGTCTACTATATCTGGTCGTTTGATAGTACAGAATTATCTAAAGATTTATATACTTCCTGGATTATTTTAGACGCCTACAAGTCATCAAATTTAAGAATAGGTCTATTGAGTAGATAAGACGCCGCAGTATTCTAATACAGCTTTAATTGGTCTTTATTTGTATTAAATACATTACTGTTTGCTAATAATCTAGATAGGCTATTTACAAGGTTTTTTAACGCAAGAATTGGAGCCTTGTTATTCTTTTTATCTTCAAGAATAGCTCTCTGGTACAACATGCTTCTTACATCTTGTCTTGTAGCGAATTCAGAAGCAAACTCTTTTTCGTTTTCAAGACAATAGTAAAGACCAGACATATCCATTCTACTAAATAATTCCTTAGGAAATAACTTATTAAATATATTAAATACCTTTCTATTCTAGTCTCGGAATTTAATATCTTCCTTAGTTTTTGCGTTGTTTATAGGATCTGTTGTTATAGCATGTATTATCTCATGTAGATACGTATCAGCCAAATACTGGTTAGATACATTGTTAGCCAACTATGGGTCAATAGATATTGCACTTTTGCCATCTACTGTATAAGTCTTCATTAAACTACCATCTTCATGATTTTTAAAAACAGTAGGTATTTCGTGACGCTATAAAACTTCTGCAAGCTTTTCGTTCTACGGAGAAAATAATCTCAACTATGAGAATCTGGAAATAATATCTTTACTAGACTATTCCCTACCACTCTGTAAAGCGCTTGATATAGATTCGCCAAAAGTAGAATATACATTAGATCTTTTAAATTTGTTTTGTATACCAATCTTAGATCTAAGTGAAGCAGAGGCTTTTGCTTTTTCTAATGACTCTCCAAAAGGAAGTATAGGCTCTCCGTTAATATCAATTTTATCCTTACTGATACTATCGCTAAGCCAATCTCCAAAGTGCTTTCTAAACGTCTTTGAATATAAATTAGTTTTAGCTTTTATGGCTTTATTTATATCGCCATTGTATATCTACAATAGCTGTTGAAATACTAATGATGGCTAGCCATTTGGAGCTAAATCCATAAGATTGCCATTATTAGCATGATAGGCTTTATAGGCTGCTTCCATAGCAGAGTAATCAAGCCCGCGTCGCTGATTTCTCAGCTCTGCGGACCTAAATTCCTCTTCTGTCATTGGTTTACCACCAAGTGCCTATATTATATTGTTAAAGCCATCAAAAACATCTTTATTTTTATAATAAGGACAAAACATAATTAACACTTTTTATTATCATTTGTTTCTTTAGATTCTTCTGACAAAGCTCCAATCTAAGACAATAAATCATCTAAACTTCCAGCAGTTTCGTTCGGGTCATCAACACCAGGAGTAGACTCTTGTTTGTTCTAATCTTCTATCTACGATAACAGGTCATCCGCAGACCGAGCGTTCTGAATATCTTCAATATTTGTAACAGCATCGTCAGCTGCGCCCTACAACATACTAATATCGTCTTCAGTACCTTCTTGTTCGTCGGTTTTAACATCAACGTCATCAAGTATATATTTCTACTTCTCTGCTTTCAAAGAATCTGTGTTGCTCATAGTTTTACCGAGAATGTATACCCTACAAGGTCCAAGTGTAGATGTTATATTAGACTGATTAAGCATAGCTGAATGCGCTCCAGCTTGCTCTATAACACCATCACCGGTAGACAATATTGTAAAGTTTGTTACACTTGATGAAATTAAGTCCTTTACAATAGAATCAACCTTGTCGTTTACATTCTTCTGCAATAATACGTCTGGAGCCTCGTCTTTAAGCTTCTTAGAATATTCTGCTATAAACTATCTGCGTTGAGCTTTAGTTAAATCTGAAGCAAGAGTATCTTCATATTCACTTTCTTTCTATATGATATAATCGCTTATCTGCTTTTTAGATGGCTCAAACTTGGATGTGTCTCCATTAAAATGTATGAAACTATATATTCCAATATTCTATCTTGACTAAATCTATTCAGCAATCTGCTACAAATTAGTATTATTGATATTTATGTCAACTCCAGAACTCTTTATATCCTACTCAATCTTATTAATAGGATTAATAGCTGATACAAATTCTACAGAACCATCTTCGTTTGTAACTTTGTTATTAAGCTTATTATCGTTAGGGTTAACTTCGTAATACGAACCGTTTATCTTCATAGGGTTTATTGTAGAAGAGAATCTGTACATGACAACTTGTTTAGACTCATCCTTTAACTTAGACTTACCATTCTTTTTGTCTTTAGACAAAGATTCGGTAAGATCATTTGCATACTGCTCAGCATAATCCAAAAGTTTATCAGCTTTAAATGTGCTAGGCAGTTTGTTTTCGTCAAATATAGAAACACCTTCAGATCCCTGCATGAATTCGTATAACTGTGTTCCTTTTATCTGTAATCCAAACTTAGGAACAATCATGTAAACCCTCTTGGTCTCTAAGGCTTCATTTTCTTTATTTAAGCCTTCTATTGCACCAGCATATCTATAAACAACATATTGATCTCCTCGTTTGATCTTAAAGTATCTAGATTTAGGTATGCTTCTAGAATTAGAAACGAGAAGAGCATTAACCTTTTTCTTTATACCATCAACTTTAAGGACGGTTCCTTCATATTTAATGATATCTCTTTTATCTTCGAAATACATAGGAACAACGTCGTCGTTCTTATAAAGGTTTCTTGCTATTACGTCAAGGATATCATTAGCCATTAACTATGCATCTCCCAAAGACTTATGCTAGTATCCGTTTCTGGTTCTAGAATCAAGAGCCAAGCTAAGAGCTCTATCATACTGGCGTCTATATTTAGGCGGAATTATATCGGAGAAAGAATAAGCACTATTAGTATCATATGTAGAATAGTATGCATATATAGCCAAATCCCTAGCTACTCTTCTAACTCTTTCAGACGGATGAGTTAATAACTAATCAAAGGCAGACATAAGTCTCTACTTCTGTTCTACACCAACATTCATCTACGTCTTAGAAAGCATCATTCTTCCTACGCTTGAGCCCTTTATTCCGGTCTGTGGTCTAAGGTATTCAAATAATTCATTACTTATAACACCATCCTAATCTACAAGTCCTTGAGCTTCATCAGAATCTGGATCATCTATTATATCCTGCATAAGATTAGCAAGGTTCTGGAATATTGTATTTCTATCATACTCGTCTCCTTCTTTGTCTCCATACAGAATTCTTTTATAGTTCCTTTCTATTTCCTATCTATCTCCGCCAAATGTAAAGTCTATAGGACCAGTGTAATCATATGTTGCCTCAATCTTTGGAGCAAAGTCAAGTAATGCCTAGAATCTTAACATACTTTCTATTGATGAACCGATAGCTTGTACAACATCATCTTTCATTACTTGCTTGTATCCATCGTAAGGAGTTCCTGTATAATTACCATCCTTGTCAAACATCCATTTCGTATACCCCTAGAACTATTCATCAGAATTTAAGCTAGCGAGAGCTGTTCTAAGTAAGTTAGCATACAAAGGAGTAGCTGAGAATGTTTGGTTCTACAATATTCTCTATACAAGCTCTGTGGCATTATAAAACTTAGAATCTAAGAAAAGATTATGGAAGTATCTCATAAGAGCAGCTGTTGTTTCAGTAGGAGTTAATTCCTCTCCAGTCTTCTCATCTATCTTCTACTCGTATTTATTACCATCGTTTATATACCACTCAACCTTATGGTCTCCATATTTAAACTGCTCGTATGTATTCTTAAAGTTGATGTGAGAAGATATATTGTTACCAAACTTCTTTGTATCGATCTTAGACACCTTTACAAGGTCTGCAAGCTCATCCGCATATGTCTTTATCTTGCCAAATGATCTTAATGACAGCATTTGATAATACAAGCCAAATGTGGAATTAATATGCTCTATAGCGTAGATACCTTTATCAAAGTTCATGGCGTCTTTCCACTATATATCTTTATCGTTGTTTATGATAAGATTAAATATATCTGTAGCATACTTATTGATGACATCCTAGTTCTTTTCGCCATCGGACTTTAACGCAGTCTTAATAGTGTCAATAATATCATCCCTATGCTTTTTAACGTAGTCTTCATTAAGAACATAAGATACGCCACCAGACTTCTTTTTAAATGTCTTGTACAAATTCTTTAAACCAAGTTTATCAGCAAGATTCTGTCTAGTTACATTAAGAAGATAACTGTATATCTAAGAATGGTTATTCAGTTCCTAAGACTTTCCATCAGCCTTGAAGTTCTTTCCAAATGTACCCTTAGCAGAACCCATTAACTATCCATACTTCTTAAGTATTGGCTAAGCAATAAATGAGAATGTAGCCTTACCCTTTCCTGCTCTAAGCAAGAAGTTTACATGATTGTATGTAGCAGAGTTAATATTAAGGTCAAAGATATATGGGTCCTTGGCAACGTCCACATGAGCATTAACCATAGCTGACAGCCAGTCTGAAATACGTTCTCCATCTTCTCCAAGAACCTAGTCAAGATCATGGAATCCGAATTGATTATCTCCGTATCTCATAGACAAATGAGTAAACTATGTAAGAGCCATATTTGTTACGTTCAATGCGAATGGACCAATACCGTCTTTACCTGTAGAGAACTCCATCTTGCGTCTAGACTAGAATGAAGGAGTAAGCTCATACATAGATGGTCTATACTCGCTTAACCCGCTCTTCAAGTGAGGAAGAATCTCTGACTTGATAACATCTGTAATAGTATCAATAGAAGCACGTGCATTAGAAAAGTTTCTTGTATCAGATATGATGTCAATATAATTATTGAGTAATCTATTCTAGATAGCTCCATAAGAAGCTTGCTACAAAATTTTCTGTACTGCATTTTGCTTAGACCCTTTTACCTTACTAGAGAATATATCGGATATTTGCTTCTCCTGCTCTTCTGTAATGGTATCTAATTCACCATTTGTGTAAGACATAGTAGCAATAAACAGTTTATCGACGTCAAACATTTATGTTAACTGCATATTACTATGCAGATCAGACTATCTCTTCGGATTTCTCCGTTCCCAATTTCCCCTATTCGGGTACATCTAGAGGACGTCTCCTCTAGCTTAAATCATATTGTATTTTATGTACCATCGATGAAACTTGTAGCACATATTTTTTAATTATATTTATAAATTTTAAACCTTCTTTAGTTCCGCAACATAAAGAAAAGCTATCTTCTTTTTTGCCTTCGTGAAACATATAGAAATTTACGTCCCAAACTTCTTTAAAATAATCTATTATTATCTGAAGTTCGTTTTTTGGCAAACATGTTGCTATTTTTATATAGAATCCCATAGGTCTACCATTTTTATCTTTACGAATGTTTATATGACCATCGTCCATATACCAAATAGCAATGCCTCTAGCATCTAGTCTATTAAGAAGTTTTCTATTTCCTAAAACTTTTTTAGGTTTATAAAATATTCTTCTTAGCACTTTTATAAATGGAATTATATTAAGCTGTGTATAATATACATTTACTCCTGTATTATAACCGCAAGTTTTTACATAAGTTTTCAATCCATTGTTTCTTATACCTGCGTCATTAAGCTATTTAATCTTCCATTCCAAATAGTCTTTCTATTGCTCTGCATGAGCAAGTTTAAATACATTATTGTTGCATATTGTTCCATCTCCAAGCAATAATGCTATAAGTAAATTTCTACTTTTTTTTGTAATTTTTGTTTTCATAACGATATACGTATGTTTATTTATGATTTAATTTTAGTCGTTGAACCTTTCTCTATAAACGTATTAAATAGAGACTTGGCTGCTGATTGTCCACTATATGTGGAGTTTCCAGCAATTAAAGGAATTTTTTATATTATACTGGTTCGAACATTGACGTAGTTTATCCGAACCAGTCTGAGCAGTAAACTCTCTAGGAACTACTATTGTATCACCAGATTGGGTAGGAAGTACATCTGCTACTGTCATAGCAAACATAGATGACATACCCTGTGTAGGAATACGATAACCAATACCAAAAGGATTAGGGTGAGATTGAGATCCATCAGTCTTTTTACCATTAATAACATCATGATCGATAAGCCACTGTCTCATCATGCCATACGTCTTCTGATATTCTTGAGGAACAACTGGTCTAAAGAAGTTGATAGAAAGCATAACTTCCATACTACCATTCTATGTATTCCATCTAATCTCTCTACCACCATTAAGCAAATGATAATCGCCATCTTCGTAAGATCTAACACTATTATCATCAAAACCTGTAAAGCCAAATATAGATTGCTGGACGGCAGAACCTCCTTTGGTTTGTATATCTATTACATCTTTACTAACTGCAGAGAACACACTTTGCTCAAATACCTTTCTAGACATAAGTGATGCTACAACACCGCCATTATGAATAATCTCTTCAGCAGATACACCAAGTCCATTGTTCCTAACGATAGTTTCTACAAGGTTTCTTACCTATCTCTAGTTTATATGAGTAAATCTACCTTCATCATTCTAAGAATAGAATCTATCCTATACTTTGTTAATACCAAGCATAGTCATAGCATTAATACAAGCCATAAGATCAGCTTTTATTTCTCTACCATATCTAGAAGGTTTACTCTAACCTTGCCAGTCAGCTTTATTTAAACCATACTTAAGATTATCAAACAAGTTAGAGAATGCAAGTTTAAACATCTGTGTACCAATAGATCTTTCGGTAGCCTCATGAGCATCGGTATTGAGCTGCATACGAATTCCATTAAGATCCTGTACCTGTACAGAAAGCTTACTTCCTTCAGTAGTATTAGCTTTAACTTCTCCTGTAGACCTATCAATATACTAGTCAGACTCATTGTTGATAGCATCATCCATAGTTGTTATATCTCCATCTATAATCTTTACATCTTTATTATATGGAGAATATCTATTCTAGTTATCACCAACTTTAACAGCAGATTCAAATGCTATCATATCAATCTCGTTACCCTCTTTGTTCATGCGGTCATAAAGCTGTCTACCAGACGTACTCTATGTAGCATACTTAAACATAGGGAAAATAGCCATCTTATTATACACAGGAAGATTCTGGAATATACCAGGACCAAGTTCTGTAGGGCTATTGCTGAAGTAAGTCATCTTAAGAGGGAACAGCTAAAGCTTGCTAACTTTCATTGCTTTTTCAGGGTCATTCATCCAAGAGCCATCAGTTTCAAGGATTTTATAAGCCTCCTCGTCAGAATATCCAGACTCATCTGGCTCTGTAGTCCAGTTACCAAGGTTCATACGGATCTTTCTGTACAAAGCTGGTCTAATACAAACCTATGCGTCTGATACAGTAATCTCTTCGTATGGAGACATCTATTGTTTAGATCGAATATCAACAGCTTCTTTCACGCTCTTTGGAGCCTTATCAAGAATAGATTTGTAATAATTATCTTTAAGATACATCTTAGTAATCTATCCTTCTCTTGTAAGCTTTTCGCCCGATTCTTTAGACTCTTTCTCAACAATCTTGTCAAACCATTCTGGATTAGATCTAATTTCATCTGTAAGTATTTGTCTTCCAAACTGTGTCTAAACGTCATTTATAAACTTAGATTTAGCTACAATATCATTTATATTAAGAACTGTATACTTGCTTCCTCTAAGCTCTTCTTTACCACTTATTGGATCTTTAAATTCTTGTATCTCTCTATTAGAATATTCTGTTCTAAGATTCTATCCTGGAGAAAGTATAGCTCCCAAACGTTTAATCTTGTCAGCGTCCTTAGCAGTTAATTTTCTTACTTCCTAAGTACTTCCATCAACAGTAAATTTATCGAGAACCTTTCTGTTGTATTGCCACTTATAATAAGCAGGATCTCCAGTAAATACTTTTTCAAGTTCTATAGTAGAGATCATCTCATTTGCTACATTATTAGCTATTGCAGATAATGTACAGTCAGCAACATTACCAGCTTCATCTTCGTAGTAGTCGGATAATACTCTTCCGCTCTTTCCGAATCTATTATGATAGTAATCAAGTATCTGTACAGGTATTGCTCTAGGAAGATATGTTTTACCATCAAAATAAACAACCTTTGTAGAACCGTCGTCAGATATAGTCTAGAATTCATCACTTACTCTAGACATAAGCATAGTATTTATGCCATCTTTGAGCATAGACGGATCTGATTTAACCTAATCGTTAAGATCGTTTATATATCTTCTTATAAGTTCGAATCCATCAAGTTCGTTATCACCTTCCCTTATAGTACCAAGACCGCCATTCTTAACAGAGTTCTTTTCTATAGACTACTGTTTGTTGTAAAGGAATTCAAGATATTGGTTAAGATTCATCTCTTTACCATTATCATCCTTTATCTTTATAGCATCATAGAAGTATCTGAACATTCCACCGTTTCCGGCCATATTCATTCTACCATCCTTAATCTTTCCATGGAAGTTATCTCTTGCTCTTCCTGGATTATTTACAAAGTATGCTATATTCTTTCTATCGTAGTATTGTTTAAGTGATTCAAGCTCATCGTTGAAATATCCAACAAATCTATTAAGAGTACCTTCTGAGAATCGCGTAGCATTCCATTTACCTGCTTCATCTGTATGGTTATATGTAATAAGGTCGTGAACACATAAGCCGTCAGATAATATCTTCCCTTCGGCATCCTTTGTAAGAGGATCGTAAGATATAGAATACCATGTCTTTTTATCAGCCATTGTAGGGAACACAAGCATATTATTATGCTTCATAACCATCTTTGAAATATAGTCTGCAAGAGGTGTTATTCCAAAGTAATCATCTCCAGTATTCTCTCTGGTATCTTTTATTCCAACAAATGCATTAAGCTTAAACTTATTTGTATTATCTCCAGGCCTATCTCCAAGCTGATCATTTCTAGCTATATTAAGAATAGAGCTATGTTTAGCATATGGTGATAACATCATCTATTCAACGACACCATCCTTATTATCATTTATATGACGAAGTTTATCAGAAGCTTCATTATTCTCGCTTATAGGATACAATGTAGCGCCATCTGGACCCTTAATACTTACATCGGTAGAAGATGGGTTAGTCTATGCATAAACTTCAGCCATCTTTGATATAGGCGTCTTTAAACCGTATCCAACAAACAACTGGTCAACTGTAACAACATCCTTGTTTCTCTTTGACTGTTTAGTTTCAAGATAAGGTTTTCCCTTATACTTGTCAAGCAAATCAATAAAGTACGATAAAGAGCCGGTCTGCTTATTAGACTTCCATTTGTAGTTATTTTTTGAGCCATTTTTCTTCTACATAGAACCACCAAGCATCATCTATAAAGCCTAAAGCTATGCTAGCATAGGATTTTTGCCATTAGACTCATCCTTTACCTAGTATGTATAAGCATCAAGTGTTTCTCTGTCAAATGGTATACCCATGTAGTTAAGAATTTTAACAACCTATGTAGCAGCCTCATCATAAGCCGAAGATAAATCTTGAATAGTAGGTTCATTAAGAACTTTAGAAAGATCTATGGCATCCTGGCGCATCTTTACAAGTGTGTCTACATACTCTGGGTTTATAATAGTCTAGCCATCTTTGGAAACAATTACATTAGAAGAAGCAAATTCCTAACTCCATAAACGTGGCTAGTTTCTCTTTGCTTTGAGCGTGTTATCATTTCTTATCTCCCAATTACGCTTCTCATCGGTAGGTATTTCTACTACAGATGAAACCATGTCTTCTGGCAGGTCCATAATACCCATAGATTTCTCTACTGGATCATTAAGCCAAATCTATGCTACCTGGTTATAAGAACTCTTTACAGTAGCAAGTATCTAGTTCTCCAGCTCTATATCGCCTTCTACTTCTTCAAGCTTATCGTTAAGAGCAACAAATAAAGCCATCTTTCTATCAGCGAGCTATTTAACTTTACCTCTAATTGAATTGGCTGCAAATACACCAGTATTTGGATCTATGTTATCATAAGATTCGCACATCCACAAGTTCTTTAATATAGAGCTCCATGCTTCACTATAGCTCCAATACAAAGGAACGTCGCTAATAATATCATTAAACTATGTCTCGTACTCACGCTCTCCTGTTTCTGGATCAAGAACAAACTTACCTTTTTCTATAAGACTCAAGAAAAGCTTAGCTCTAAATGCTACGTTATCTTTTTTACTTATAGATAACTACATTACGTCCCAAGTATTATCGGCTCTATCGCCAATATCTCTAGACTAATCGTCATCATTTATAGAATCTTTGTTCGTAAGATCGTTGGTCTCATCCATCTATGAGAATTTCTTTACATTTGCCTTTATTCCATACTAAGCGAACACGTTGGCTACAATACCCTCAAAAGCCTTAGGATTATTACAAATGTCGTTTATTATAGATTGCTTTAACGGATCTGATTCAAACTCATTGTTATTTTTTAAATCTTCAATAAGATCATTGAATTTAGATACTTTTTTACTATTGATATCATTTGGGGTTTTAAAACCGTAATCGCTTAATAACTTCTGCGCCAAGGCTACACCACACTAATAGAATGTATGGTAATCCTTTATTCCTTCAAGCTTATCAAGAGTAGATTGATCTACTGTAGGAACATAGTAGTCTGCTGAAGCTACGCCGTTTGGATATCTATTTTCAAACTCTTTTATAGAGTCTTTATCCATATGTACGTCGAAATACTGTCCATTATTAATAGCGTTAAATACATTTTGTACAATATCTTTCTTTCTGGACACCTTTACAAAATCAAGTATATTGTTATATAATCTCTTGATTGTGTTAATGATTCCATTTCCGTTTCGCATTTCTGCATATCTACGGAAGTCTTCAGCCATCAACTCCTCAACTTCTCCAAATGTGATATTCTTTAAGTTATGAGATTTAATGTAAGCATCATACAATCTAAGTCTCTGCGCTTTGTTATTTAACAATAAGTTAACATAGTGCCATGCCTCATGGTAATGAATGCCGTATCCAGCTTCATTGGATAAAGTGATAACACCGTTTATCTACCTGTCTATATAATCTGCTGCAAGACTTGTGATACCGTATACCTTACTATTTTCGCAACTTTTAAGAACCCCGTCAAGAACAACTACTTTAGTCTCGTCTAATCCAAGCTTTTCGCTAAGCCATTTTCTGGCAGCTTTCTCATCAAACTTTCCTTTTGATTTGAATCTAGAAAATACTCCAGTATATCCATCCTGTCTAACCTTGCTGTTACGAAGTATAGATAACGGATCCTATGCGTTTATATGAAGTTTTCCATTCACACCAACATTAAGTATAGGAACATATCCCCTGATCACAATATTCTTAAGCATAGTATCAGATACAAAAGTGAGATCTTTTACATCAAATTTCTAACCTTCCTAAGAATTAGCGTAATCTACATATTTCTATACATGCTATGCAATAATATGTTTAACTTCGTCTAATGATTTACCTTCTACATCCTCTTTAAGTACATCGATTACAACTATATCGTATATACCACGTTTTCTATAGTTATTTAGCACATCTTTTCTAGCCTCATCAGACAGAGCTAAGAAATCATCTTTAGTAACCTTCTGTTTCTATGAATCATTTTTGTATCTGCTCTGCATTCTGCTTATAGCCTCATCAGTAAATCTCTTTGCTGCTATATTAGCTTCTGCCTCAATTACACTAGGATCCTCCTACTTTTTGCTTTCTTTCTTTACCTTTGCTACAGCCTTTTTCTTTGTTGAAGCCTATACTCCGTCTGAGTATATAAATGGGGCATAGAAATGTTGTGGAGCTAAGTCTGTAAGAAGTTTGCCATTATTTATCATCCACGCAGCAAGTGATACCTTTTTAGGATTAAGCTAACCGTTCTTGTTTGTAGAGAACAACTCATCTCTCTTAAATTCGAGCTAATTAATACCAAAGAATTTATATGACTTAGCTTTTGGATTATCCTCAAAATACTATCTTAAGAACGCAGATAATTTAGGCATAGATTTATTAAAATGTTCAACCATGTCTTCTTTATCTGTATTCCAGTGCAAATTGTTTACTATATATCTAATGACAGCTCTTCTTGTTTTCTCAGACTAATCGCCAAATAACTAATCCATAGACAGTCTTAAATCCTATCTAGTGCCCGGTCTTGTTAATACAAGCTAATTCTTCTCATCGTCGAAATAGAACTGCTTAGAAGCTAAATAAGGGTGCTTTTTATCAGCCTTAGTAGCAAATGTAGTATGTACGCTTAATGCAAGGAGATCTGCAATCAACCCCTGATTACCTTCAAATTCTTCTGGATTGATCTTACCAGTAACCATATACAATATAAGCTCAGCCATAGATAATGGGGCATTTCTATTTATCTTTCCTGTATTTGGATCGATAGCCAACTACATATTAATAGGATCGATAAACTACATCTTTCCATCTTTACCCTAAACCTAGTTGAATCTTTCTTCCCTAAGCATTACAGGAACAACGTATCCACTAGGACCGGTTATTGTAAAGTATAATTTACCAGAATAACCTTTACCTTCTATTGTATCTCCAGAAGGATTGTAGAGATTACGAATAAGAAATCTATTACCTTCATCAGCCATAACTCCAGTACCATAACCAAGTGTTATAGCACCCTTCTCGAGCTGCATTGTAAGTTCTTCTGGATCAGAAGGAATACCAAGATTTAAATCTTTCTCTGTAAGAGGTCTAAAATCAACAAGATTATCTTCAAGTTTTGGTCTAGTCTATATTTTACCGTTACTTATACTTGCTTCTTGTGGCTTAACGTCAGTTCTAATAGTCTATGGTATTATATACTTACCATCCTTAAATGTACAATATGCTTCAATTATAGCGTTTCTATTATCTCTAAGTCTCTAAATTTGCTGTGTAACCTAATTGTTTGTCAAAGGAACCTTACCTGGAAGAGCGGACTTATTTCTAGCAGTATCGTCTATATATGCACGTATCTAACCGGCGTTTTCTGAATTACTTTCATGTAGGTTGTTATACCAATCTATTACTTCCTTATTCATTTTATCATCGTTTTCCAGAAGAGATTGATCAACATTATTATGAAGTAAGTAATAATTTTTCGCCGTCTCAAACAGATTGACCTTATAGGCATCCATATCGACTCCTATAAATTTAAGTTTATTAGCGAGCTCGTATGAAAGATCAACGTCTGTTTTTCTATAGTTATCATGATACTGTCCTAACGCTCTAAGTGTAGAGAAATATATTTTATCACCATCTCTTATGGCTAAAGATACTGTGAACACATCTCTTTCGTCACCAATATTTCCTTCCTAGTATTTCTACATCTATGACACAACATAGAACTTATCAGCTTTTTCAAACCATCCTTTCTATGTAAGTTTCTGTGCAAGTTCTGCACCGGTGCCAATAGTGCATCCTTCTGGCAATTTAACATCCTTTCCACTAACCTTTATCTTCATAGGTTCTTCTGCATCAGGTCTATAGAAGAATGTATGATCAGCATATCTTCTTTCTATGTCCTCAGACTCCTATACAGCCCATGGCTTAGGTTTTCTATCGTCGTATGCTCCAGACGTATCAGTTGGCTCAGTTGGATTATCCATATCGCTAAGAGTATCAGACTCACTCTATATATCTACATCCAACTTTTCTGGAAGATCTTCTATGTTTAAAGTTCCGTTATCATCGTACTTCTTATGTAACACTTCTGGCTCTTCGTGCTCTAAAGGGCTTTCTATATTAAGCGTATCTTCTGCATCAATATCTTTAGGATCAAGAATCTACGCAGTCTTGCCTTCTTTGTTGTCATCCTCTGGATTATCGTCAGGAAAGTCCTGATCATCCTGAATTTGCTCAACATTAAGACCAGTATCAGCAATTGTCTTATCTGGAGTTAAGTCTGGAGAATCATTATCATCTTCCCCTTCCGGCTCATCGTCTTCTTGCACATCAGACTGTTCCGGCTATGTTTCCGTGTTATCCTAAACACCTGTATCTGTACTATTTTGCTAAGCTTCTTGAGATTTTCCTGGCTTTATAGATATAGCACTACCGTTATTATCATCATCTTTCTCATCTGTGAAATTAGTAGAATCTGATTGCTATTCCTCTTTGGATTTCTGCTTCTATTGCTTTTCTCTAAGCTTCTGCTGCTATTTATCTTCAGTAGGACTCATACCTAAGGCATCTTCGAGATTTCTTTCATTTTCTGTAGAACCTTGCTGAGAATTATCCATAGCTGCATCAAGCTCTGATGTGTCAAGCACAGACTTATCCTAAGATATTTGCTAAACATTCATATATTCAGCTTCTTTCTCAACATCTGGACTCTTAGGCTCACCAGCAAGATCTTTGATTCTCTGGGTTACTTCTTCATCGGCTGTACCTTCTTCAGCTTGCTAAACATCATCTGGTGTAAGTGGTCTCTCTTGATTCCATTCTCTACGAGCTATACGCATACGATTCTTTTTGTCAGCAAGAACCGAGCCAATAAGATCTCTAGCAGCCTCTCTTTCCATATCAGTAAGACGAGAAATGTCATCCATACTCATATTAGATATGTCGTCATTACCTTCAATCTTGTCTCTTAATTCTGAGTATTTTTTAGATAACTATTTTACGGAATTTCTCTTCTTGTTCTACTCATTCAAGTATGCAGCTCTGATCTATGCTTCAGTTGGAGCCTATTTTCCTTGCTCTTGATATAAACCCTATACCTTTTTAGTGAACTCGGACTTTTGCTCATCGGACAATTCGCTCCAGTTCTATTCTCTTCTAGAAAAATATACAGATCTAGGATCAACCTATCCTGTAGTAAATGCTACAGACATTGGCTTTAGCACATTGAATAAAGCGTCGTTTATAAGAAATGCCTAATAAGCCTTGTCTATTTCATCCTGGTTATCAAAGTCCTAGTAATCCTTAAAGATTGAGTCATATGTTATCTTTTTGTGCTATTTCTTCTTGTCGCTTATAGAAGCATTTAGCAGATCAACTTTTTCGTTGTATGCTAATATCTCTTTAGAATTCTCTACTTTATTCTTTCTGTTCTATATAAGCTTATCAAGGTAATCAATCATACCTGTAAGCTTGTCGGTATTGATATCTGTTCCTGTTTCATTAGATATTAACTAAAGTCTTCTTTTTTGATCCTTTAAATCTTTAGCCAACTTCTAAGCTGCCTTATACTCTCTATAGCTGAATATTGATTCAAGTCTAGACTATGTATACTCTTTCTCTGGATCAACCTTGAACTCATCGCGCTCATTCATTGCGTTTTCGATAGCCTTATCCAAAGACGTTCTTTGTGAATCGTCTTCATAATAGCTTTCATTCTTATCGATCCACTCTTGACCAGCTTTCTTTCCTTCTTCAGAGTTCTTGAATTGATTTCTTCTAGCGTTTATAGATTCATTAAACTTCTGGTAGTCCTGCTTTATTTTATTAATAATATTAAATAGCGCCGGATTGTTCTCCTATGTAGCATTTTCGTAATCCTGTACAGTCTTATTTATTATAGAATCAATATTGTTTCTAGCTTTCTCGGAATCTTTTGCTGCGTTATTAGAGTCTATCATGACTCTAGTAGCCGCTTGTACGAGCTATTTATGATCTTCACTATTTCTAGAAATGTTTAGATCTTTCATAGACTGTTCAAGGTTCTTGTTGTTGTACGCAAACCACGCAGAATTAAGAAGCTCTTTATCATTCTCTATGTAACTATCTGAGCCGTCTTGCAACAAAGAGCCCTTGTACTTTTTCATGTCATCAAGAGCTGTCTATAATCTATCTTTATTTACGCCAGCTCTACTAAATGCGTCAAAGAATATTCCTACATGATCATTATCTTGCGCAAGTTGATAGTTATTAGCAGCTATGCTACGAATAACATTATCATTTCTAAGCTATGCTACAGTATTTCTCAAACTATACTTATCGCTTGAGCTAAAAGGGCTAGTACTACCTTCTCTGTATGGAGTTAATAGGTTTTTAATATTATGAGGAATTCTGAACAGTAATCCTGTCATAGCTCCTATTTCCATAGACTTTCTTAACTCTGCATCACCATTATCTGGGTCTCCGGATGATATTCCAAGATAAGCTGCTGCAGCATCTGCGTTTAAGAACTGGTTATCAAATACACTTGGCAAATAAAAAGAAGACTCACCTGTTGAATAATTATCATATTCTCCTCTTTCAAATCTAGATGTAAGTAACTACTGTTTACCTTCTTCAAGAGCCTCTGATGTAGCAAGAGGGAATGCTCTTTCAAATTTCTTTGCAAGATATTTTGAACCATGAACAAATTTGAGTCTATCACCTATATTGCTAAATTTGCTCATAGCTACTCTATCTATAGCATTATCTATAACTCCAGTAGCAGCAGCTTTTGTAGCTTTATCAAGCACCTAATCCTGTATGTACATCTTTGGAGCTCTAGAAAACACGTTATTAGCGGCCTTAGATATTACCCCTCTAGTATAATCCATAAAAGGTAAAGCTTGCAAATAATCTTCAAACGCCATCACGTTGTTATCATTTATAAGTTTAGCCAAACCCTTTCTAGAGTCTACTTTAATCTTATCGAAGTTAGCGTCACCTGTAGGTATATTGTAAGCTAATGCAAGTTTTACTTTTTCAAGCTAATCAAGATCTTTTGAATCGATTCCTAATCGTTTAGAATGCTAGTCAACGGCATTAAACACCTTATTGAAATCTACATCTGTTTTATACGAAGAATCCAAAACCCTTTGTGCTAAAGCGTTTATAGCTTCACCATTAGTCTCCGACTAACGCATTTGTTTTGTCCAATACATTCCAGCTGCAGCAGTAGAGCCACCTATTATTTTTCTGGCAGTTTCTACTCTGCTTAATGCATTAGCTACCTGCTCTGCATTTTCTGCAGAATTAAAAGCTTTTGCCATATCTTCAGCAGTAAGCACAGCGCCTAGTCCAGGAATTTTTCTAGTTAAAAATTTTACAGCTGCTTTTGTAGCCAATGCGCCACCAGCATTAGTTGCTATCATTCCTGCGAAACTTGCAGCATCGCTATATGATGTACCTATCTCTGGTACTGAATAACCCCATTGTGTAGGGTCGATAATAGAACCAATTAAACCACCTCTATTCTGATTCTAAAGGTCTCTAAATTCCGGATTAATCTTCTTAGGATCAAATAGCCAATTACCATTTTTATATTGATTTATGGCTGATCTTAACGAAATCTCCTTTTTGTTCTACTCTCTGTCAAGATCAGTTTTTAAAGCATTTATCTTTGTCTACAATAATTGTGACCCATCTTTTGTTGAATACCCTTCAAATAAATTATCGTAATTACTAGTACCATTCTTTATAGCACGTTTAATAAATGTTCCGTTTTTATCGCCACCAATTGCCTAAGGGAGAACCTTGCCTATAGCGTTCTATGTAGTAAGTGCTATATTCTCAAGGCCTTCAGATAATGTACCAGCCGTGTATTTTAGCGCATTATTTATAGTACCAAGAATACCATTGGTATTAAACTACTAATGAGTGACTAATGTGTTATCTTTAAGAGCAGCTAAATAATCGCTAGCACCAGCTTTATTTGTATCGTAGAATAAATCTAAAAATACGTCGTCATTCTTATGCTGTTTAAAGAAATCCTGGTATTTCTTAACTTGGTCATCTACCTTTATAATAGCATCCTATAATTGTCTAGTCTATTCCTTTGAGGCGTATCCATGACTCTTAAAGGCTTTGTATTGATTTATGAGATCTTCTCTCTGTTTTAGAAGATTATTGTAGTCCTAAGCTACTTTTAAAGAACTCTATTGAAAAGTAACATTATCAAGTTCTTTTTCTTTAGAGTCTACATAGGCTCCATACCCCTTTTCGAATGTAAGCCTATACATATCCTTGAAAGAGAATTTATCCCATCTCTCTTTCATCTTACTTAAGTCCCAAGAATCTCCTAAAAGGAAATCACCAAGAGAACCACTATTGTCTTCTTCTGTGTCTACAACAGCTTTACCCTGTTTATCCAGCGTAGTATACGCAGGGAATGTCATATTGTTAAAATCGCTGACATCTGTATAGGCGCCCATACTCCCCTCAACATAAGGAGCGGCGTAGTCAGCACTTCTTTGTGCTATATTACGCTGTAAATCCTACGCTATCTAAGCTCCTCTACTATACGCCTAGTTGTATGTAAACGTCTTTTTATTTTTATTTGCCATAATATTTTATTAATCTATCATTAATGAAGAATTTTGTGCATCATTAGCCATCTTAAATGCATTACTAGATCCGAATTCCTATTTATTTATATCAGTATTTATATCTCTTATCTTAAATGCTCCATTATTCTAAATTGTTCTAGTCATAGGAACCTAATAATATATAGCAGATCCAACCTTTTCTTTCTTTGTTACAGGCTTAGATGCTGCATCAAATGCATCAAGACCAAGTTCTGATGCTACTCTTGCTTTATCATTATCAGAAGTAGCTCCAATTGATACACAAAAATCACTAAATTGCTTACCGGTAATTGTAACATGTCCAGCTATATCGAACTGTTTTCGCTTGCCTGGTATCCATCCAGCATTAAGGTCCTCATTTACAAGTGCACCTCTACCAGCAGATCCACTCTTAAGCCATCTGTCAAACTTACGCATCGTTGTAGCATATCTAAGCCTCTTATTGCCCGTAACATTTATTCTTCTAATCGGAGAATACCTTAAGTTAGAGTCTTTAAGATTTACAGCAAGGTGTTTATTCTGCATTAGTTCGAATTGCTATGGTTTTTCTGTTCCTGCAAACTTATTTAAAAGCACCTTGTGTTCAGCAGAGCCACCAGTTGGCTTGTACATATATCCACTATACTGTTTATCAGCAGCCTAAGCAAGTTTCTTAGGATCATTGAATGTTCCAACATTTGTATAGCTTGCGTAACCATCTGCGTTCAAAAGTCTTCTAGATGGTTGATATTGTCCATATTCATCAATCTGTACAAGACCATTCTTCATAAGAGAATTAGGATTAACCTCAGCCTATTTAATGGCATTATTCCACCATGCAGCATGATCTCTTCCCTATTTTCTCTATGTAGCAGAAAGTTTTGTATCATTAGCTCTGTTTTGCCAATATTTAGATACCCTCTGCATTGTATCAAATAAGTTTGTCATTACTTGATTATCCTTCTATCTCTATGATGTTCTTTCAGATCTAGTAGACCACTATAATGGAGATTGCTGTCCATTTGCACCAGAGTTACCAGCACTTTTAGCTGCAGCAATATCACGCTAATTCTGTCTATTAAGCTCGTTTTCTCTATGCTGGAATGCTCTCTGTTTAGCAGCTTCTGCAGCCTAGAATCTCTGATCATTAAGATGTATCTAAACTTGATCTGGACGTCTATCAATCTATGTATATTCTCTGTTACGATTGATAATATCAGCCTTAAGTGAATCTATGTCACCTCCGTACATATCAAGGTAATATCTTCCTAAATCAGATTTTATCATATCCTTTATATTCGCATCAAGAATCTACTACATCTTCTTTGGAGATTTAGAATATACTTGATACATTCCTCCTGTCTTCTTGGTAGCCTCGTCATCGTACTCAAGCTACATGTTGTCAAACAGATTAGTTGTCCAGTCCTTAAGGCTAGAATACTTAGATGGGGCTTCTCTAGTCCACATGCCATCTGTAGAAGGATCCCATGTTTCAAGTGTCTTACCACCCAATACAAACTTCTCGAATTCTGGATCATATGTACCATTACGCATAGCTTCTGCTCTATATCTCTAATAAGTCTTCATTGACTCATTCTGAGCTTTAAGGTTAGCTATTTCGGCATATGGTCTTTCTCTGATAATCTTTGCTATATAAGCTCTACCTTCTGCTGATCTAAGTGGATCTATGCCATTCTGATAGAGATAATCTAATCCTTTATTAACAGCTCCCCTTGTGATATCGTAAAACTCTTTATTTACATTAGCATTAGGCCCATACAGTTCACCGAATTCCTTAGCGAACTCTTTCTATTCTTGTACAGCCTAATTGTATTGTTCTCTTGCAGCACTGATATACTATGACATCATACTACTGTCCAGTAGGTCGATTATAGGCACCGCTACTGGTTCGTCATACATTCCTATCATTTTCTCAATCTTAAGCTAGTTATATTATATGGGTTATAATCAAATATACTTCCAGCCCATGTTGGCAAGAATAATCCATTAGGACCAAATCCTCCAGTATAATCGCTAGAGAAATTAATTCTCTCATACGGTGTACCAAAAGCACCTCTTTGATACTATTCTTTTGATTTTGCCCAATTTCTAGTATATTTTGCAGAATCAGCAACCTTGTCAGGATCTATGTACCAGTACTTGCCGTATGGCGCTTTTAAATTATTTAAAGAATAGTCGCCATATTTTAAATCAAGCACTCCTCTGTTTACTCCTGTGCCCTAATAAGGTATATTAGGCAATCCAGAAAACAGCTAATACTGACTAGGTGTCCAACCTGGAGCTATGTTTTTATAATTAATAGAAGCTGATCCAGATGCATTGCTTGCTTTGTTTGTAGATCCACTTGCTGCTGCACCTGCACCTATACCGTATATAGTTTTTAATGCTTCTTTCTTATTATCTATATCCTACTGATACATATCAAGTATGTCTCCATATTGCTTGTTTTTAATACGCTGTGACAACCATTTCTGACCAATAAGACCAAGATTAGATAAGTGTGTTTCAATACCCTTAGTCTTAGCGCCGTGTGCTCTATTGTAAGCCTCCCATCCATATTGGTTAGACTGCTGCAATCTCTGTGCATCACTATCACCAAGTCTAGCAGCCATTTCAGCATAAGCATTTCTGTATGCAGCATTCTTTTCCTGCACGTTCATGAGTGCATCCGCAACGTTTCTCTAATTACCCAAAGCTAATGCTACTCTATTAGCCTATCTCTGACCACCTGTGTAACCTCCAGAATTAGCAAGCTAATAAGCAGCCTATCTATCTTGTGCGTATAATTTTTCAAGAATAGGATTAGCTGATACTCTATTACCAGCCATAGTTTGTAAAGCTATTGGCGCATATCTATTGGCAGCGTAAATGCTTGGCATTACAGGGCTTTCTCTACGCCAATGATTAATCATCTATGTTTCAAGCAGTGCGGGAAATGCATATCCTGCATCAAGCATGAGGTTCGACACCTTTCCCTTACCTGATTTTGACCAACTAGAAATTGTCTATTTGGTTTTATCCAATAAGCTTTTACCATTATCAAACCTATCTTTCCCACAATTATGTTTAATCTAGGCAGCGTAGTCTTCGATCTGATGCTATCTCTCTTGTCTATCTGTAATATTCTTCATAGCCTACAAAATAGGAGCTTTAGCGCGATCCAGCTGATTCCTCTAAAGTTCCATAGTCTACTTTGATAAAGAGCTAAGTTCGGATTTCTTTCCTGCTCTTTTCTCAATATTGTTATACATCTAAAGTTTTGCAGTTAATGGGGCTACTTGGTCAGAAAACTTTATCCCATTGCTCCAGTCTACATCATTACCAGCTATAACATTATTATCATTTATACTAACAGAGCTAGGCTAATTATCAACTCCAACCTTTCCTTTGGTTACAAGAGTTCCTGTACCATTAGTATAATCTATAATGGACTCCCCTTTGCCAACTAAACTATTTACAGGACCACTCTAATACCCATTAGGTGTCCATACTTTATTTCCTTTTAACATATCTTGGTTTTATTAAATCTTTTCCTCGGTTGGCGTATAATATATCATCATACGTGTTACCATTATCTAAATAATATTGCTATGTAAGGCCTTCTGTTGCAGCTGATGATTGATTAATCTAGTTAACAAGATTAACCTACTGTTGCGCATTAAATACCTTTCTACGCTATCTTTCTTTAGCCTTTTTACTTCCAAACAAGCCTCCGAATAATCCAGTTATAGCTCCAACTGCTCCTCCTATAAGTGTACCGACGCCAGGTATAACAGATCCAATAGCGGCTCCTGCAGCAGCTCCAGATCCAACCATTCCTAATGTCGCATTTTTATTCGACTTAGATATATCATCCATAGCTTTTTGCCTATTGATATCATTCTATGCTTGGTAATTTACACCGAATGCCTAATCTGTTCTTTGTCCAGAATAAGCTATAAGTTCATCAGTTCCCTTTACTGCGTCCTACATGGAATTATATCCTTGTATCATTCCTATTGTTCCATTAACAGCTCCTGTTACAGCGCCAGCACTTATTCCGCCTCCTCCAGAACCAAGTGACAACTTTCCAGGAGTTCTCATTCCATTCACTTCTATTCTTGTTGGAACGGATGTAAGTTGCTGCTTATATGTGTTCAAACCAGTAATATCTCCACCAATACCTTTTACGCTACCAGATAGGTCTATACCATTATTGAATTTTGGTATATTGTTTATCTTCTTTCTCTACTTTAACTCCATGACTATCTATATTTTGTTATTATATATTGTATTGCCATAGCTGGATTTGGTTTAACATCTTCTATACTGCAAATCATGACCTTGCCTCTAGCTCTATTGCCAAATAATCCATCAGCCCTAGGTATGGCAAATCTATGATTATTTTCTCTAAGTGTTACCTGCTCTTCTAGACTAGATTCTATTTTCTAAGATTCTGTCTACCATGTATATTTATGATTTTTTGAGAAGTAGTCATCCTAGTCGTATATTACATCCTGTAACTATAGATTTTCGTATGTAACAATCTCTTGATTATCAAACACCTTCGTAATAAGTGGCTATTGAGCAACAACATATTTAACGTAGCTTGAAAGCAACTACTGATTTGTTGATTTAGGTGATTCATCAAGATAGTCGTACTAGTACACACATACTATATCATTCTTCTTTACAAGATACTCTCCATTAAAGAACTGTATAGCTCCATCAAATGGTATAGTTAATGTCGATGTAAACTTTCCAAGCATTTCGTTGTACACTATTTGCATATCATCGCTTAGCACATTAAATATAACCTCATTGTATCTATTGTTGTAGAATACCTTAAAATTATCGTTCTTTTTATACTTGTTCAGTATGTTCTATACTTTACCTTGTTTTGAAAGCTGTACTACGCTATATCCGTCGAATAAGCAGATTGCATTATTATGACTATCAAACCAGTATAAACCACCTGTAGTATATGCTGAACAGAATTGTTGTTTATGCATTCCGTAAGTATTACTATAGTAGTCATATCTATCAAGTACTCCTCCAGTTCCGAGTACTATGTTTTGTCCGGAATTATCTGTAGCAACACTACGATCATTAACACTGAGTACACCAAATGATTGCTCCTAACAAAATGTAAGAACATTCTTAAATGTACATATATCAGTTATAGGACCATACTCCTAATCAACATCTATAAAGTTAGAGCTTCTAAATTTACACCAACTATCTATAATTTCATCATTCTATTTTAAATCAGAATAATATACTCTTGTATCTATAGTTTTATTATAATCTTGTGGATTAAGATCATCATACGCAGCAAGCGGAATACTTGTATTCTATACACTATAGACAGAATTATAAACATATTCAGGCTCTTTCTGTACGTAGGCTTCTGTTATTTCACATGGTTCAGCTTGTATGAAAGATGCGTAATTATCTCTTGCATTAGAACTAAATGTCCATCCATATTGGAATTTACACCATATATTTGATTCTGTTGGTATAGAATATGTTATCATATGTGTATTAGGGATCTGCAAATTATTTCCGTTATTATATACTCCATACACTTTATGCATAGAAGTGTACTCAAATGTCTCTACGTGACAATCTCCATCAAATACTGTATTCCATTTATTTTTAGACTAAAAGTAGTTGCCATCTCCATAATATATATTCGTGAGTCTATTTGTGAACGAATATCCACCATAAGGAGTTATTTGCTATCTAAGATTAGTTAGATACGTTCCAAGTAGAGTTGGTCTAACTGTCTTAAATATTGAACCAATTACTCCAGGTTCTGTCTAGTATGCTTCTTGCTCAAAGCTGTCATAATAGTTACCATTCTAAGGATAATAATAAGAAATTGCACCAGCTGTGCCCTTTTCTTTATACTAGCAACTCAGTAATAAACATTTTCCTCCAGTTCCAAAACATGCGTTTTTGTTTCCATGTTCACCAGTTCCGTCACTTTTAAAACCGCCATTATAATTACCAAATGATGCAAATATATAACCATCGGCATCGTTGCAGATTCCACCGGTAATCATATTTGTAAATAGTGCTCCGCCAGAAGAAACTGCATAATTAGTGTAAGTTTTTGATGAAGCTTGCTCATCATTATTTTTATTAAAATTTCTCTTGAATGCCTAATCCCATTTTATTTGGTCAACTAACTAAAAATCCTATATATAATTTTTGTTATAAAGGATACCATAATTATTAAAAGAATCGTCAATAGAAGCAGGATTACTAATAAATTCGTATGGCGGAGTACTCTATTCATATAATTTTATATAAGCAAAAGCTTTTTGTATTATAAATTTGCCAGTTTTCTCCTTTCTTTCACTAGCAGACTAGTCGTCATTCTTATACATCCTATCAAAATTTAAAATACAATCTTTTATTAATGCATACGAATACGGTCTATCGTTTCCTAGTCCGCCAATTGTAGCCGCAAAGTAATTGTAACTACTAATATGATTAATTCCTTTCCATTTATATGCCTAAGGATTAACTTGATAGAAATAGCTAGGATTATACGGAGTATCCAAATAGCAAATTGTACTATTTTTTAAAGCACTTGTAACATCTACGTTATTAACATAAAAGTCTCCTCTTGCGTCCCCATTGTCATATGGTCCGGTAAACAACTCAACAGCACAGTTCGATATACATGGTATTATGAATTTAAAATTTACCCTTTTGTTATAACCGATTAATGGTCCATAATCATACGCCGCCCCTGTATTGCCCCATCCAATAAAGTCATACTAGTCGTCCTTAAATTTATAGTCACCCCTGGCTCCAAATAAAAAAGACTGTTTTTGTAAATAATATTTTTTGTCTTTTACAAATTGTTTAAACGATTCTGGCTGATAACAAATTTCCTTTGAAACAAATTGCAATAATTTATCATTATCTATGTTTGTCATACATTGGGAATCCTTATCATGTCCGTCTCCAACAAGCTAATTATGTACATAGTAGCCTTCTATAAATTTATTTGTTGTTAAGAATCCTGTTGGGCAAAACATATGGAATTTTGTTATCTAATAATCATTGTAATCTCCTTCATACGATCTACTATATGCGTTAGAAACAGGAGAACTGAGTACGCCCTATGATATTGTTGCAATATCAGATTCATGCCTAGCACATCTAACTATCTAATAACCAGTACAGCCTTCTGGTAAGTTCTTTACCATAAACTGTATTCCTAGATTTCTAATAACTAGTTCGTAACGCTTGCCATTAACGATAGTATTGGATGACATCAACTAGAAACCTTCTTCAATAACACTTGGTGTTCTTATATCAGCAATCCACTTAACTGGAGATGCTTGGCAATATTTATCATACAAAACAATTCCATAACGATAAATCTCATTTCGTCTAAGTGACTTTATTAACCATGTGTTTTTATTTATTCCAGGATCAAATTCTGCTTTCTCTATTATAGATGGCTTAAAATATTTATCAATGTAGAAAACATTGTTCTGCTATACGTTTTCTTTCTGAGAATAATTGTATAATGTTCCTATCTTTCTTGTATTATTTTCTTTTACACAAGAATCTTCTACCTAAGAAGAAATAACAAATCTCCATTCTATGTTTTTACCAGATCCGCCAACCCATTGATATTTTGAATCGTATACAAAATTAGTATGATATAATGAAGCTTCTTTATTTATGTTGTTATAAGTATCATCATAACAATCATGGTCAAATGGAGGAACAGCAACAGAGTCGTCTTCTATGTCTTTCCCGTGTGCGTCTATTGTAAATGAGTTATTACCATTAACATCTGTTACAGTACTGGTATTTTTGTAGTTAAATCTAAACGCTCTAGCATCCCATTTATCGAAATCTTTAATAGTAGTCTGTATTGTCTTTGTGTTTGCGGCAAACAGAAAACCGTCTTTAGATGTCAATGAGTTAGGTATTATTTTAACGCCTTGTAATGAATTTAATTCTTCAACACTGATATGTTCTATTGGATCATTACCAACATCGTTTATAACTAACTCTGAAGAATCATGTTCTTCATCAAAGTTTATTTTAGTATCATATATTACAGATACTATTGGCATCTGTCCGTTTTGTGTATACTGTACTCTAAATACTTTGATGTAATCAAGATGCCAATAGTCATTAGGAATTTGTATAGATATCTTTATTCCGCAATTCGATATAGCACCCTGTTTACCACCGCACCTTACATATTTGCTATCAAAATCATAATTACCAATTGGTATTTGCTAACATTGTATAGATGCTCCTGTGTGTATTCCGTATCTATTGTATAGCTGATAGCAATAACTTACAACACCAAACTCTATCTTTCCTGGCACATACTCTTCAAATACTGGTGGTTTACAAACAGCTTCTGGATAAGATAAACATTTATCAAGCTTAGTATACACAAAATTCTCATCTCGGCTATTTATATTAAAAACCATTATCGGGTGTATTGAATCAGCCAAGTATAGCTTGATATTGTTTTCGCTCTCGTAATTAAGCTGAATATCAAATACGTCTGGATACTCGTCTCCTTTATCTAATGGCAATAATGGAGCATCTACAACAAGTCTACTCTTTTGTATGTTATTGAAGTCCTAGTCGTGCAATGTTCCGCCTATTGCGTTTTTAAAACTATAGATCTTAAGTCTATTTTCATTCTCATCAATGCAAACAACTACTCCGTAATCTCTTATTGAACCAGTAGCAACAACTTTGTTACCCTTGCCAGCAAACGATCCAGCTAACTTTACACCCTATACTGGCATTAGTGATCCATGCCTATTATCTCTGCCTTCTCCACCTCTATATGATGATATTTTTATATTTCTAGCATCAATATACTAGTTTGTGGCAACAACAGAGAGATCATCATCACTATTTAATCCTCCTGCGAAACTATTAATTTGTGGTTCAGTATTAATATCCATAGCAATAATCGTTAAAGTTTAACTATTTCTTTCCGGTGTTATTGAAGAAATTCTCATCATCATCCCACTCTGGTATAAGCTTAGTCCACTCGTTCTTAATAGTAAGCATCTCACTTTCGTTTGGCATCATTGCTTCAGCGTAAGCCTGGTTTCTATAGAAATTCCACTGCTACTATATGTAGAAGTATGTGTTCTAATTATATCTAGCTTTTCCGCCAAGTGATCCTCTAAGGAACTTTGGAAAGCTTAACTTCATCATTACATACCAGTATATAGCTTCCTAATATGAAGCTAAGTCTGGGATAAGTGGGTAACCCCTTTCATCTGTAGCTATTGCCTTGTATGACAATTTAACAAAGCCCTTGTCTTTATTAAAGACTATCCAACCTGGTTTAATCCAGTATGTAGGAGCATCTACCTTATGGCCTCTAATAGCATCCATTAGTGCAGTGCTACCATTTATTCCTAAAAGCTACGATCTATGCGTTGGTAGCATTACTCCAGCTGGTTGTTCTGGGTGATAGTGATGTATATGCTTTGTGTTAGCTTTAGACTTAAATGAGCTTTCGTCTTTTAGTGCCTATACCCAATTTGTTCCATTATTTGAATAGGCTACAGTTGTCAATGACTCTAAGTCTTCTGGTATTGGAACTTGATGTTCGTGTATTTCAAATATTGGAACGCAATCTTCACCAGACTCTTTCTATACATACTATACAGGAGCACCGATCTTCTCAACAGCTTCAAAGATCCATTCTCGTATATCTGTAATACGTATGTTCTTTTCTTGCATGTTTGAGTCAGCCATAATTTTAGCTATAACTGACTCACATTTTGTATATTTGTATATCATCTATATTTATATAATCTTGTTTATTAAATATAAGTTGAGCAAGGTGCCTTTTGTTTTCTCTAACCATACATAGCTAGTATTTATATCTATCAGAAAACATCCTGGGTATTTTCGACCAATATAATCTATATTTATATCCATTAGAGTGCTCGTTTAAATGATAAATCCTTTTGCCTACTTCTTTAGTTGATTTATAATCTGTAGACAACGACTAATCAGAATAGCTCTTAGGTTTATATTTTACTATGCATATAGTACCTAGCCCATAAGGCATTTTAAAGGGCTGTGAGCGCTCTAAAATCTCTTCCTTGACAACTTTATTAAATTCGTCTATAATGCGCTTATATCGCGCGTAATTAAGCTCTACATCGTTCTTTTTAATGTAGTCTCTATATATATCAGCTATTGTATAGCTTTTCTTATTCTTCCTTATCTTGAGGACCATTTGGTTTAACGCTTGCTAATGTTGAGTTGTTACTATCATCACTAGGCCTCTTAAGCATAAACGATAATTCGTTAATCATGATAGCCTTTTTAATATCTGGTATCATCCATCCAGGTATCATTATATCATCTTCACTACCAGCTGTTTGTGTTGGGTCAAATATTCCTGTAACGTATATGTATTTAAAGTTTTCTGAACCATTACCATCAACATATATATACTAATCATCAAACCAACACATAGGCTCGTTATATGTATATCTTCTAAAATTATGATAATGCTTTCTAGATTTGCTCATAATCTGTATAACACAGCCACTGGCATCAGTAACGTTAACTATGTCGTCGCTACTATCCTCCATCGTATACAGCTTATTTTTTGTTCTCTTTAGTTTACCACAACGACAGCAGCAGCAGTCCTCTGACCCAGAATCTGGATCATCTATAAGTTCAAGTGGTCCAATAGTTGATAACTAGCTATCATCTGGATCTTCGTCATCACCAGTCTCAGAATCTTTGTCATTTTCTTTCTTAGACAAATAAGCTTTATACTACATTATCCAAGATAAGATCTAATCCCTAGACATATCCTCACTCTCACTTATGTTGTTATTTCGTACAATAAGAAGTATGTCATCTATCAATGTACGAGCTGAGAATGTTTTCATATTGCTTCTATTATTCTTATACTGTCTTCTTTAAGTATGTCATTCGTATTATGTATTTTGTATTTATACACATCTTTCTTTTTCCAGTCAAATGTTATTAATCTCTTAAAGAAGTTCTTTTTGTTTTTATATTCTCTATGCTTATAAACGTAGAGGTACTAAGTGTTCTATACATCTAACTTGATATTAACACTATCTTTACCGATTGTATAGTATACTTTAGTTAAGTTGTTATATTGTAAGCTATCCTTATAAACAGAGTCTTTAAGTATAGTTATAATATCACCCCCTACCCCCTTACTCTTATTAACGTTTATAATCTACTTCTAAGTTGCCGCTACCTAAATTTCTTTGCTTTTTAGCTTTTCTGTCTTACGTACAGAATCCAACTACTGCACAAGCTTATCGTTATAATCTTTAAGCTTTTTCATATCCAGCCTTAAAACACCAGAAGCCTACTAGGTACCATTCAAGGCATCCTAATAGGCTTCGATGTTGTTATTAGCCATTTTAAGCTCCTGTGAGAGCCTATTAGCTTTGTTGTGGTAGAATATACCAGACGCTACACAAAAGGCTATTAGAAGCCCACAAATGGCATTAAGCAGCGTTTTGTAGTTGTTCTTTATCTTGTTTAATATCTACTACATCAGCATTGCTTTCATTATTAGTTAAACACTCTTTTAAATATGTTTTTATCTCACCAAACTTACCTTGTATATAAATAGATACTCCATATATACTAGCTGAATAAACTAATGTTTGGGCTACAAACCCTAGTACACCTGTGGAGATTTCACCCTATTGTAAATACTGAACCCAGGTGAGAACCTAACCGCTTAAAAACGCGAGACATGCGGTTGAATACTAAATCTTCTCGCGCCATGTTCCTGTTACCTTATTCACGTTGTTCTTTAATCTATTTTATAGCCTTTCCAAGAACAAACATTTCTTCATGCGAAAAATTATTATTTCTAGCGCAATTGCACTCATAACAACAAGGTACAACATTATCTTTTGTGTGTCCAAAATTATTATCTATTCTATCACAACCTACACGGTGAGTGTCGCCACAATAAATGCATGGTTTTTTAATAATGTTGTCAATCATCCAATCTACGTCTATATCGCACACCGTAAGACCATTATACATATCTTTGTGTTTGTATGCAGAAATCATTTTTGAGGCTTTCTAGCGAATTGTCATTGATGAAGCTTTCCAATCTCTAACCATTTTATCGCCTCTTTTACTTCGTTTGCCATATAAGATATCTTTTATACTCCAATCTTTGTGTTTAAAATACCTGGTTCTTATAGCACTTGCACTAACACCTATTTCGGCAGACCACTCTTTAAAAGTTAAAGATTTGCCATTATATTCAATACGTATATAGTTCCCTTTTAGTATATTATTTTCTTCACATGTTAACCATGTACAATTATCTTTACAAAACCATTTAGTTTTATCTAATCTAGATAGTTTTAATCCATGTTTGTAAGTATTATGCATATCGTCGTAAAAATTCTAAAACGAATCCCACGACGGATCATGGCCTATATCTTTTCCTTTTTGCGTATATTTAATAGCTCTCCAAGAATTGAATAGATATTTGTTGTTATTTATTAAGTCGGATAAGGATTTTCTTTTTCTCCATTCTTCTATTTTTTCTCCGCTGTTCATAATTTAAATTATCTCTATAGTTATATTTTTCTAACCTTTTATTTTCTGCATTAATGCATGAAATGTTTTCTAGGAATCGGTTAATCTACCAACTATTGTATTTTTTCCAACTAATAAGCATCCGCTAGTATCAGCTGCTGACGATCCAGGATGCATTAATACACCATCAAATGATGGCACGTTTATTAATCTTGGTATTTTGCCGTCATAGGGCTTCGCCCATGCCCTATCTTTAAATCTTGGACTAACAACATTTGTTGTTATCTTATAAGTTCCGTAAGGAATGGCTGTTTTCCCTTTTATTTTCTATTCTCCATTGTCAAATTTACCATTCTTATTGATGTCTCTTACAGTATCTTCTATAGTGTCGCAAAAATATACATCGTCTATATAAAGTTTACCTATAGTGTAAGTTGGACGGAGAGCTATTCTTTTTAATGTTAATTTCATATTACATTTACTCCAGTTTCTTTATAGTATTTTGTACTTTCTTCAGAATTCTAAATGTTAGCAGAAGATATTGTTATATGCTAGTTTATATTTTCAAACATCTTGTTAACAATACTGCTATTTGCTGCAGGCCATATTATAAATTTAGATGTATGGTTATTCGGATTCTGACCCCGTGTTGATACGATCTTTGCGCTATTTGAAGACATTTTACAATTAGATATATAATATGTACCAGCAAATATTGGGCCATTTAATACGCACAATAAGTTTGTATACAACATCTAGTCTAATGTAATTGATGGGAATCTAGTCATATCAAAACCCTATGTAAGACTACCATCCTTATAAGAACAAGCTAAATTTAATCTAGCCTCTCCAGAATAATCATTATAATTATCTAGACCATAAATCATGCAGTTATTATTAAACGCATTACTCAATGTAGATGTTGTAGAAGGTATTGACTCATTAAATAATACAAACGAATAGTTATACGTTGTATGTGTACTGGTCTTACTATCCTGCAATATAACAGGCTGTGCTCCAAATGCATTATGCAAAACAGAATATGTAGTATAGTTTTTAGGATACTAAACATATACATTTATCGTTTCGTTTCCAGATGTTTTATAACCTACCAAACGAGGTATAACTACCTGGTTGTTAAATACACCGGTCACAATACCATTCCTGTTTGCCTTGAAAATATTTTCAGGTATAATTCCAGCCATTGTATTAGATGTTTCTGATTTAGCAAATGCATAACTATAGCTTGTTATACCACCGTCTCCACTATCTGAAGTATGAGAAGTTGCTGCACAATAAAAGAAATCTGGTGGAATAATCAATTTGTTTACACCACCATCAGGCACCTGTCCATTATTGTACATGTTACCATCTCCAAGATTGTATGAAGCCTAATATCCGCCTACCAAATCCTGTGTGTCAGTAAACTCTGTACAGTGATAAATAGGATGCCTTGTATACGTGTACTCTTTAGTTTCCGGATCCTGTGTGCGAGTATAGTATTCCATGTATACAGTCTGGTCACTCGTATCATTATTCTTTGCACAGTTGTCTGGGATTTCTGTACTCATATCAAACTGTTCTGCACCACTAGCTGGGCTAACGTTATAAAATACATGAGAGAAGTTCCAGATTTTATAAGTATTATCTCTTCCGTATTTATAATCATGCAGAGTTGCGGGCTTATACTCATCGCCAACCTTTATGAAGACATTGGTATTAATATCGTCATATCTCTTTCTAAAGAAGTCAAAAGGTATTGGTTTTGCTAAAGATGTATTCGCAAAGCAGTATCTAACATCTTGTATTTTAGGTAGTTTAGCAAAGAAATTGTCATCTAATCTTAATGCACCACCACCATACGTAGCGCCATCAAAAGTATGTCGCATATATTTTGCGTTCGAATTTATTGAAGACGTACTTCCGAACGTTAAGTCTCCATCAGTTTCTGTTATGTCTGTATTATGGAATAAGTTGCTTAGATTTTCTTTATTATTCTTGATATACAGATTACATATATCTCTATAGTGCTCCAACGAAACACGGGCTTTAAAGTTATAGCATCCGTAATCATGTCTATATTGACCGGTTAAGAACGCACCATAAGTTCTTGGAACAAAATTATTCCAATTAATAAATTCCCACAAATCAACAACATCGGTACTCCTGCTATTCTGTGAGAAGCATGTTTCAATTTTATTTATCCTTGGTAGATTATAAAGCAAGCCGTTGAGGTTTACGCTATTGCAATCAAGGAAGCTTCCATACAAAGTTTCTAATGACACCCAACTAGAGTTGAACAATTCACTCAAATCAATTTTATACAAGCCTTTTATATTAAAGTTCGATATTTCCCGAAGCTTCCTAGGAGATATGCCATCAGGATTCCATATGTCTTTAGCAGATATAGTTTTTGATGTTGATATATCGTTACCAGTAACTGGGTCCATTGGTATCTAAAATTCGTGACCACCTTGAGCATCGTCACCACCCCAATAGGTCATCTTTGATATACAGTATTTAAAACAGTCTGTAGCCATTCTTGATGTACTCGCATTGAATATCTATGCATACGAACACCCTGATGGACTTCCGAAGTTATACAGCTCTTTAAAGTGTACGTTAACGCCTGTATTAAGATACATCTAATTAGCATTGGTAACTTTATTTAAAACTGATGCGTCTATAGGACTCTTAAACACTCCTTCTACTATACACTTCTTATAGTCACTTTGGTTAAAGCTAACGTTTGTTTGCCTAAACATTTGCGATACGTCGGTAACGTTGTTATCTTTCGGAATTGCTTGTTTGAAAAAGTTTGCTACAAACTTAAGATCAACACCACTTCTTTGGAATGCATTATTCAAAGACGTTGTACCAGAACTTACTTTTAATCCCGTATATCCTCCGCCCTTGTTTAAGCCCTTATAATTAAAGCAGTTATAGAATGTGTATGGTCCAATATACAGAGACGTTGCATCAATCGTCTAAAGGCCTGTAACATTGTAGAAACATCTATTTGCAGCTGTGACATTTGGTGGAAGTATGACGTACTTTATATTAGTGCTACCCTAGAAACATACAGACTACAGATGTGTTGAGTTATGTAAGTCTACAGTATTATTAACGGTGGCTCCAGTGTTATCTTTAATACAAAGCTAACCATGTATACAATTTGTTACAGATATACTCTTAGGGTAAATCTGTACATTAGAATGGTTGTCATACTCTGTAATTGTAACGGTTCTAAGCTTAGGACAATTGTCTATATTTATTGTTTCAAAACCTTGCAGTGTTATAGTCTCAACAGAATTATCACCAGAAAGAGTAAAGCTACCTCCACTCTCAATACAGCTTAAATTAAAGTTTGTAATATTCGTTTTATTATTGAACGACAAGTTCTTATATTGCCCCTATATCTATGACCACCGAAGTGTCTAAAGCCAACTATTATCTACAGAAAAACTGGTGATATTAGTACAGTTTGTTATAACAATACTTGCTCCTGGGTTTTTAATATTATTAACATTAACAGTTGCTACATTTAAACCATTCGCGGTTAAACCCATTTTTGATCCACTAAGATTAATAGAGCTTAGGTTTGGATAGTTATCAGCCCCATTAAGTGTTAATGTTGCAGTATAACCAGGTGATGTTAAATTGATCTCCTTAACACTAGGCGTATCAAAAGAGAAGCTTCCAAATGCATTCGAAGAACCATTTATTGATTCAAGTTTATCAGATCCAATATGCAAACCAGTCTAAGCGTTTCCTTCTATCCAATTTATATTTTCAAGATAAGACCATAGCTAAGAACCTCCAACTTTAACACCTTGCACACCGGTTGTTTTAATGTCGATCTATTGATAATTATCTCCACCAATTATGTAGTTTGCAATAACTGAGTTAGCCTTAGTAATCTGTAAAGGAGAAAATTTAGGACATTTAATCTTAAAGCTAGCGTTTGCACCAAGCTGAATACCAGCAGAAGAACTTCCTGAAGAGAATATGTCTCTAAGGATAATTACATCTTGATTTATAGGTACAGAATAGTTTGCGGCATTATAAGTACAATCGTATACGATGTTTTCAACATTTGGATCGCTACTTAGATTTATGTCCTTCCACTATCCGTTACTATCTCTATATTGTATAGGAACACCTATACTTGAATTAAGATTAAAGTACGCGTCAAGAATATGCAATCTACCATTAAACCAATCTCTTACATAGTTAATTCTGGTTCCGTTAAACTTCTGATAATCAACAGGATTCCATTGTGTACCAGAATTATCGAGTGCTAGATATTTAGATCTATAGTTGTATGTTACAAGTAGGTTGTTTATAGAACCGAGATTATTAGCGTAGAAATTATCTACAAAATAATCAGCATTTTTTAGAATACCTTCGTGAGTCTTGTTGTTTATAACATTACTTCTCCATTTTGCATACAATTCCTGCGGATAGTTAACCGTGTACTATTCGTCGTCCTTAAATATTAATCTAGCATATTTAGCAACAGCAAATAAATATGATGAAGGAACATCGAATCCGTTTGCCCCAAGTGTAGATGGTGAAAAATCTCTATATATATTTACATTATCTGGATAATCAACACCGTCTTGAGTTTTCTTTAATTGTCCATCCCAATAGTCTGAGAAGGCAAAATAAGAAATTTTACCACCACTATTGTTGATACCTAAACATGTATCCATATCATAGAATGCTGTAACCCAAGTTGTACCAGCTGAATTCTTGCCAGACCACGTCTTAATATTAAGGTTCTTCATTACACTGTCAACAAGACCAAGAACCATACATATTGTATAATACTCCGATACTGACTAGAAGTTCAATTCTGATGGCCTGTTGTTATCCATATCTGGTATACAAAGATCTCTTAAATTATTCTATGTTCCAGGACTAATAGTGTTCTTTAATACGTATTGCCAACTTGATCCAGCAGACCTTCTTTGATACTATTTAGTATAATCCGGAACCATATTTAATGATTTGCCAGTTTTGTTTCCAGATTCATCAAGCTCTTCTGCAGAATATCCATCTTTATAAGAGCCTCTTCCCTTCTTTAGATAGTCAAATAAATAACCGCCTCCAAGCGTTACTGATTTTACGAGCTTTTGTATAGACTCCTACAGTTCTGCTTCAGAAAAGTTTGAACCATGAACAAGGTCTCCAAACATGTATGTGTTATCGTTCTCTTTGTTCTGCTAAAATAATATAGTAGAATCATACTGTGAGAAGTCAAAATAGTTAGAACCGCCCTAAATTTCAGCAACACCAAGACCTTCTCTCAACGTATTATCATCGTTGTTTATTTTATAAAACACAAAGTCTTTGCCACTACCAGTCAATGTAGCCTTATCGCCAAATACTCTAAGATCTTTATAGCCGAGATTGAAATACGCTTCACGACCAAGGTTAAAGTTATATACTCCGAAGTAGTAATAAACGTCATCTTTATTTCCAGTATCAGGATCTTCTGTAACAATATGCATAAACAAAAGTATAGGAAATCCCTCAAGGCAGTTCTTTATATACGGCTTAAATACGCTATCTTCGCTAATACTGTCGCTAAATTTTTCACAAACTGTGTTTACAAACTTTCCACAAGTTGTATTATTTGAGTGAGAGCTATCAACGACATCAGCTTTTAATGTAAACTATGTTTCTGGTAAAAATGTCTCAGGGTTATCTTGATTAAAATTAGGAGAATACAAGTAAACATCAGCAGTTTCAGATTGGTCTGTATTTTCTATTGCCAATGTAAAGTTTTTTACTCTATACAATTTTGTAGAAGAACCTTGTAACGATGCCCTAAACTGTGCATTAGTAAATGAGTCAGGTACCTTAACTTCTGTTAATGCAGACCTTCCTGGACTCCATTCAATTGATACAGGGAAATTAAGATCGGATCCTTCACCAGTTCCGTCCTCACCATAATTTTTCTCGAGCCTCTATATCATTGGAGTTCCGGTACCATTATCTTGGCACGTCATAACAAGAACCGGAGTTGACGTATTTGCAGCAATATCACTAATTGTGGCACCGTCTGTAATAATTCGACCATCTATTCCAACATTAAACTTTTTTAAATATTGCTTTAAAATAAGTTCTTGCTAAAACTCTTCGCCTTGTTCGCGAATTATCTCAGATCTATATTTAAGATAATATTGATATACGTCGTAATCTCCATTCTCCCCAATATCTGACACTGGCAGATAATCAACATCTATCGTGTTAATGTAAACGTTAGCAGGGTTTATCTGCAATTGTTTTACAAGCAATGGTGCGTTGAACAAACTAGAGAATGACGCCTCCATTCTTCCATCAATATATATAGAAGTGTCATAGTATGAGTCGTTGCCATTCTTTTTTACAAAATTTGAGAAAACCTACACTAGGTGATATTTTGCAAGATCATCTTTATTCGCATCATTTTGTTTCTGCACATAGCAATCTACGAATGAGCTACCTCTAGTTGTTGTCTGCTACCCTATAGTCATAATTGGAGAATCTCCTTCGTTGTATAAACTTATAATAGTAGCGTTATCAGAGTTTATATGATTAAACTGCAAACCGATAGCTATATGTGTACAAATGTTTCCTGTACCACTAACCTATGGAGGCTCAATACCTGTTATTCTGATAGCATTAGAGTTAACTGTCTAAGATATGCTTGTATTAGCCAGATACTACTTAAAGTTATCCGTACAAGTATTTATTCTGTAATAATACTAGCTCCACTGCTACGGGTTTTCAAACCAATCAAGCTGATCCTCAGATTCTTTTACATAAAAATAATATTTAGCACTATACCCAGAAACATTTATTTCAATTGTGTTTTCCCCAGCTTTTGTAGCAAGAATCTTAAATGAGTTCTATTGACGCTCTGTTACGGTAAGACCGTTTTCGAACATTGATACGCCGTTAATCTTTACGAAAACATTGTAACTTCTGTTGTTGTTTACGCCTTCATAGATTCTATAGTTAAACTAAATATATCCAGGATTGTAAATGTAATATCCATCAGTCTATTGTGTATTATATATAACACCAACATCTGGAGATATCAAGCAGTATAGTTCGTTAGGTATAAGAGATATATTTATAGTTTGATCATTGGAGATCATTTCCTAACCATCTGGTATAACCTGCGTACTAAATACAGCAGAGTAAAGTCCAGATTTATCGTTTGTAAAATTGCTCTTATCTATAGGAAATATAAACGATCCTTTTTGATCTTCAATACTGCCAGAACTTAAGTCCTATCCATTAAACCTAGCTGAGTAGCTTATTGTTGCAGAAATGGAAACTACGTAGTCAACCTTTATATTAAGACCAGTATCTCTTGCTGTTTCTATAAAGATCTCATATGTATTACTATCTGTTAAATATTTCTTTCCATTATCATCAACAAGTGATACATCAAACGAATATGGTGTAACAATATACTAACATGATACCTGCTATGTGTCATTACCATCTGTTACAGTAATAGTAAGCGTAGCGTTTGTATTAAGATTAATATTAGTCTAAAATCTAAACGCGTTTTCGATAGATAAAATCTAAGTTCTTGTCTAAGTGGTTTCTCCTCCACTAGCAGTTTTTGTTGTGTACGAGTATGTTACATTAAACTTGCCACCATTTGGGTTGTTTATTATAATAAGAAGTGGATATGTATCTATTCCATTGAGGACAATATTGTTATCCTTGATCTAGATGCCATTAAGCGACGCAAACACACTAAACGGTTTATCGCCACCTCCGCCTCCAGAACCAGAGCCAGAACCGACTCCGCCATATTTATAAATCCACTTAACATTTGTCTTAAGCGAATTTACATCATTAGTTATAGACGATAATTTGTCGGACAGCGTTGAAGAGCCATCCGACATTATTATATCGTCATCACTAACAATCTTAGAATTGTTATTTAATCTCATACTTTAAGCATTATTGTTTCTGTATCAACCCACTCTCCGTAGTTGTTATCAGAAACCTGCTTAAAGTACTGTAACTTCATAGGAGATGTAGAGTAATCGTACTGTGTAAATTTAGCTGTAGATGTAAGAATGTTAGCTATTCTAACAAGCTCAACATTGTAATCAGAATCCTAGAGTCTTATTATACCAAACATTGGATATTTCTAGTTAGCGTTTGCTACGTCTTTTCCGTTTTTAACTGTTGTTTCTGGTATAGCTATAGAGAACTTCTAGTTTGCAGAAGGAAGCTCTTTATTTGATGTAAGTTTAAATCCTGTAGCCTAACACATAAAATAAGTAATACCGCCTTCAAGATTAGGTACGCTTGTATATGGGAAGAAGCCAGTAGGAGCCTATCCTACATCATCTCGTTTTGTTAAAGGGAACTTCGTATAATCTTTACCATTTACAACAAATCTAACATTATCGTTCTACAATGTATTGCTCATTGAATACTCTGCAAAATTGTCTTTGCTGTTTTTGTCCTGTCCAAAGAAGAAATACTCTCTAACAGGGTACGTACAAGCATATGTGTGTTTATGACCACCGATCATAAGCTTTACCCCTTTATACTCAAGGAGTCTACTAAGCCAATATGTACCAGCACCAGTTTCAGTTACATCAATCTAATTGCAATGACTACCGATTAATGCGGCTCCATTAGGTCCAAGTGATCTAGGATACTGTTCCTGTCCAGTTGCGATACTGCTATTGGTAATAACAGTGAACGGCATTTCATGACAAGCAGCTATACACTTTTTGCTAGTGTTAAGCATGTTGTAAACCATTGTATAGATAGATGTAAAACTGCTAACATATTTCTGGTTTGTGCCAATAGTGTAACCGGTATAAATATTAACGGTGTCTTCTCCGTCTTTAAGATTAAACCACTGGTTACAATTAATCGTTGTGATTTCACTATTAATCATAACGAATCTGTAGTTCTTTGATTCGAAATAATACAGAGATGGTATATATTTATCATTAACAATTGGTACGAATGTAGGCTCATCTATATCATAGCAGTAGAATACATGGAAGTAGAAAGAGTTTGATTTACCAAGGTCGTCACCAGTTCCAAGATCTGTCACATTTGTGCCGCAGAGGTCGTTGTTACCGACAACATTCATCTACTCAAACTTATTGAACAAAACATGGCCAGCGTTGTAGTAATCAAACCACTCATTGATTCTTGTTCCGTTCTGCGTCATATCTCCAGTATTCATAACAACAGGAATAATATTGCTACTCTTTTGGTCTTCGGCAATCTTTTCGTTCAGCTTGTTTGCTGCTGCAGCCCAAACTTGGTACTACAACCAATCAAATCCCTGCTAATCTGTTGTTTGATAAATAACTGGCTTATAAGTTTCTGGGTATAATGTAAATGTCTGTACATCTGATACATATGAGCCAGGATTACCATTAGCATTAGGTCTACCAACAACATACTCCCAAACCTAAGGACCGCCTGTAACAGCAGAACTAACAACATTAATTACACATTTATGAGATGTGTACTGTGTGCCATCTGCTGGGAATCTACTTACGATTCTACTATAGATAATGTTATTAACGTCTTTAGAGTACTCTTTTCTTCTAGGATAAGATGTAGCCTATGTAGTAGCGTTTTCTACCTCTTTGTAAGATTCGAATCGAGATGTCCAATCTGTCTAGCCTTTCTGTCTAATCCAGATATACTCATCATGATATCCTACAGAGATCCAGTTAAACGCTCTATCCTTGTGCATGTCTACACCAAACGAACATGTAACCATATTTGGTTTAGTTACATCAAGCTTAGACTTATCTGTGCATACATTCTTATTTAAATAAGACGCCTTTGGAGTAAAGTTAGCCACACTATACTATTCTTTAGAATGCGGGAAACTAATCATTGGAGAACTAAGATCCACAATCCAAACATCTGCTGTACTAGCCCATCTTGCTCTAGAACTGTCTTTAACGTTTGCTGACTAATAAGCCTGCTGTGCAGGGTCAAGCTCAAATGTGTTTTTATACATTGTATTCGACGTAATACCAAGCACAAGCTTTGCCCAATATCCAGTCTTTGAAGAGTCTATAACACCTGTAAAGAAATAGATTGCATCAATAAATGATGGATCATATAAGTTAGGGTAAGTATTAGTGTCATTAAATATAGTTACAGTGCTATCGTTAGCTTTCCACAAATATGTTGTAGGAGTAAGAGTCGGATTACCATAAGTCAAAGCAAAACCATTGCCAAGGTTAGAACTTGTATCGATTGTAAAATCAATCAACTTGCCATCTTCATACCACTCTTGATCGTACGAATCTACCTTAATATAAGCATTTTCATCTTTCTTGTTACCATAATAAGCTCCTGCAATAACATATGTGCCGCCTGCTTTTATCGTACCAGTAAGCGGTAAATGATATACAGCTTGCTTATCGTCTGTTGGTCTAGTATAATGCAAATAGCACCCCTGTAAGCAAAAGTCACTATCAGATGTGTTCTCAAGTTCAATAAATGCTCTCGTACAACCGTGTACGATATCTGTATCCAACGGTGCGTAGAATGCACCAATTTTTATTCTGTCAGAATATAATCCAATATTTTGTGTTTCAGATAATCTGTTAGATGGATTTGCTTTATTATATTCGGCCAATCTAAGTCTGCCGATAAATCCTCTAGCACTCCAGCTATCCAAGTCAACACCACTAGCGATTACTCTATTAGAAAGCAGATCTTCGTCATTAGGAATTTCTTGATTAATAAGATCTCCAGACTCATTGATAAAGAACTTGTACTTCTTGCCAGTGTCTTGGTGAATAAATGTAATATCTGAAAGGTCTGTTATTCGTAGGTTTTCACCATCCTCGCGAATAATACCTTGCTTCTTAAGCAAATCTAATACTTCACTTTCTGTCATACCGTCATCTGGTGTTGTACCGCCACCAGCAGCAATTTTAACTAGTTTATTATTATTTTTAATCCATAAATTCTTTGTACTTTCAACAAAGGTTAATTCGTTATTCTGAATTTGGTCCTTTATCTTCTAAAGTACATCTTCTGATTTTACAGAACGAATTGTTATATGTGATACTTTATATTTGTAATCCTACTCCGATGGTGCGCTAGGAATAACCTGGTTAGAAAAATCCTGGAACTTAGAACATATATCAAACATAGAAACGTTTGTATCTTTAAACGTAACCCAGTCTGGATAATATGAATACCCGATATCGTTTCGTATATTGTTTAGCTTATCATCATAATAATAACCCTATTTGTATACCTTGTCATGGATAGCATCACCGATACTAATGTATATATATCTACTACCAGCATCTTCTACCATTCTACTAATGCAAACCATTATATTGTATGCGTCAGCTTTTGGTAGCTCTATTGAATTTATATTAAAACGAGTCTAGTTTTCTCCGTTTGTTAAATGTATAGTTACATCTGGATTAGTTACAGTAAAATACATAAAAATCTTAGGATCTGTAATCTATTTTACAGTCTAATCGTCATTCCATGTAGCTTCTCCAGTAACCTTTACTATACCTTCTTCATCATAGCCTAAGTTTGATTCTGGAGTAAGCTCACAACCATAACCTATTGTAAGACTTGTTACAGATGACAAATCTTCTTTATCAACCGCCCACAATGGTTCATCGTCTGGATCAGAAATGCCGTCTAGAACAGATGACATTAACGTATTTTCATCAGTATATGAATTGAGTCCATATCTAAACGTATTCCTTATTTTTGCCACTTCGCTCTATAAGGCTCTTATGGCAGAAAACAAAATGTCGACATATGTACCATTTACCTCAACTTCTCTAGAAGGTTTTGTTTTTAGGTCACTTTCCTTATCAGCTATAAGTATGTATTTATCAGAGATGTCACTAGGATCTATGCCATCTATGATTTCTTTTGTATATGTAGGTATTCCGGCAAATGATCCAATGCCGCTCTTTACAATTCGCTTATTTAATTCGTGCTGACCAATTTTGAGCTGTTCATCGTATATTTGTCCAGCATCTGCTACAACGCCTTCTGTAGACGCACTAACGATCCTTCCGTATACGATAGTATCCTCTTTCTTTGGTCTTATATACGAGTTTTTAATATCTGCCATAATTAGTCATTTTAGAATATTGCCTTTACAGAAACTCCTCCAGACATAGTATTTTTAAGTACTGGGTTAGAACCTGCATAATAATAATATCCTGTTTCAGCATTATACTAAACAGTAGTAAATGGTATATTGTTCATACTTCCATCAATAAGGTTTTTAATAGGCTTTTTAGACATTACCCACAAATATTGGCCATCTACATAATTTACTATAGTTGAAAATCTTGATAAATCATGAACTTCGAGAAGCAAATTAGGGTCTACATTCTGTATTCCTACCTTATCATATGTTTCCTATGATGGGTTTTCGTATCCATCGTCAGACCTGTCGAATCCTTTATCCTGATCACTTTCTTCGTCTTCGGCGAATGGTCTTACTGCTAAATATCCAATAAATCCAGAATTAATCAAAGGATCAACTCCAGTTGTTATTGTTATACCACTAGTCTACTCTGTACCTTTATCAACGATTTCAAATATCTCCCCATAGTCTATCGTATTAGTTTTAAGCTGTCCTTTTCCCCAACCAGGAACAAATGTTTCTACGACAACAATTAATTGATATACTCCGCATATCTAATCTTTTGATGGAAAGTATGCGTTTATAACATTATTGTTTGCATCTAATTCAGACTCCATGAGATATTTTGTTTTGTCCAAAGGTCTATATTTATCAATTTCGCACTTGCAGTCAAAATCTCTTCCATTGTAGTAGAATTTGTTTCTACAATGAGGCAATACGTGATACGTAGGACATCCACACCAATTTAGCAAATACTAACTATTGCAGCATTTTTTATTCATGCTCTCGGTTAATGTTTTATTAACCAAATAACATTTTATATTCTTGATATTAGATGCGCTATATTCTGTTTTATCAACAAGTGATATATTTATTCTAATATCATTTCCAATTCTGATTTTTTGCATATTGATATGTATTTAAAAACAAAAAGCCGAGATAGGGCTTATTACCCCACCCCGGCTAAATATTAAAAATTCGTTTCGTCGTATGCGTCTGCATTACTAATAGGATTTGCAATATTCTGACGAACCTGGATCATATTCTGAAGCTTCTCTACAAGACCGCCAGCAATTTCTTCAGCACCTTTTTCGAAATTAGCGCCATCGTTAGAAGCGTAAATCTCAACTGTCTGCTTTGTTCTGCGCCACAAATCATCAGCTGTTCTGTACTGGTTCTCAAACTCGATTGTAATACCATCGTACTTATTGTCGATATTTGTAACCATAGCTGGCTGAGGATCGTACAAGCAGCTACGATGCAGAACACCCTGGTAGTCAAATGATGCACGTTCGCGATCACGAACAAGCTTAGCTGAAGCAGGGTATGTTGTACCTTCCTTCTTTGAGAAAACTGCACCAAGGTCATACTTGTTGTTAGATGCCCAACCTGGAGCAGCTGGATTCATCCAATACATATTTGCATCGAAACGACCCTTCATGTATACGTTCTCTGTTCTATTAGACTCATCGTCATCATACTTCATTGCTGTGAGAGTAAGCTTCTTCTCATCAGACTTAGCGTATACTCTCTGACGCTTTGGAGCACGGATAATATCCTTAATCAAACCAGCGATAATCTGCTCAACGCCATCGCCAACTTCTGTAACGTAGCTATAAGACTCTGTCCATTTACGATAGCGCATTGGCATATCCTTAAATGTAAGACGAAGTACAACAGGACAACCGCCCTGAGCAAGAACCTTAAGTGTTTCTGCTGGTACATTTGTAAAGTCTATTGTAATCTTATCTTCAGCATCGTCCTTATAGTCAAGCTTTGTTACAGACTTAATGTCTGCCACATTGATAATGTTAGACCACTTGATAACTGGAACAAACTTAACTGCACCATCCTTGCTAACCTTCTGGAAGCTATCAGATGTAATAACACCAATCTTAAAACGATCTGCGTTTTCATCGTAAGCATAAACATCTTTAATAGCTGTACCATCCTGTGCTGATGGATCGCAGTTCATGAATACAAACTTACCAACCAATGACTAAAGTTCTGCTTTTGTTTCCTTGCCAGCCAAATCCTTAGCTTTAGCAAGAGTCTTTCCGTTCTTGTTAGAAACAAGGACTGTATTTACATATGTAATCATATTAAAATTAATTTTTTCTACTCACCCTATAATGTTAATGCTAGACCTAACTAGCTGGGCTTTCCACGTTAAAATTATTATTCTTGTGTATTTACCTCTTGAGTTATAGTTTTATAGCGCTCGTCTTTCTTGTTTTCTAAATACATTTGAGCAGCAATCTTTATAATCTCGGGCATAATAATATCCTCGAAATCCTCATATTCATCATAAGGATTATCGAGTGTTATTTCTGTAGGCTTTCTGAGATAACCTAAAGAATATTCACTAATCTTATATTGCTTGTCTGTAAGCAACATGCATCCATTAGAGTTTCTTACACGTAGAGGTCTAGCTCTATGAAATCTGTAATGGAAATCTGTAAGACTGTTGTTAACTCTGTACATAAAACTATCCTACGTGCACTCAAACATGCATGTATTGATTTTATTCTCTCCATCAAGATCGCTTATTACGACGTTCTCATTGAGTGAGAACATGAAGTCTTCTGGATATGTTATTGTGTAAGATGTATATGACGGCTGACTTTCATCTACAGTCATATTTGTTGATGTGTAAGTCTTCTGTTCATATAGTTTAATAAGATCTTCTCTACGCTTTTCATTTTGTTCGTATGAAGTTCCGTGAACAAGATCGCTATTAAATCTAAGCTTAATAAACTTACCAACAGCCTAATTGAGCCAGAATAAAGATTCGTCAGTAGATGGTTTGTCTAGCTGGCTATCAAATTTATTTATCTCCCTTTCTAGCCCTACTAAAATATCTATATTCCTCATTACTCAGCCTCCTACTATTTTGGTTGTGATTTCTATTTAGAATTACCCTAAGCAAGTTTTAGTTTATACTGAGTTAAATACATATCTACAGCACCTGACACGAGCTCTTCAAAACATGAATACGGAAGCGAACAATAACTATGTACAGCTCCAGCAGACTGATCGTTGTCATCAAATTTTAATACATTGAATGCATTAGGCTGGCAATAGTATGTAAGATCTACACTCTCTATCTATGTATATATGTCAGATATAACCTTAAACTAATTACTTGTATAATTAGTGCTTTCAAATATAACTAATGGATTTTTTATGATCCCATTATAGTTGTAGTACGCATTGATTACGTTGTCTACATCTTCTTGCTTAATAAGTATATTTGGTGTAATTACACCATCTTCTAAAACCTTACCACTTTTGTAATTTTTTGTAACGATGCTTTCTGATCTTACGTACATTGCGTAATCTTCAGGCAGTTTATATAAGCCATCATCATTTGATGTTTTTATATTAACTCGCCTAATTAAAGATCTACTAACATCGCTTATTCTTTTAGCTCGTCTAGTACCACGTTGAAAATCGTCTTCATTAGAATACAATACTTTTACATACTGTGTCTAGAACTCGCTTAAGAATGAATATATTGCATCGGTGCTAAGTTTTTCTTCTGTCGCAAACTAAGGATATACTTCAATTAGTCTGCGCTCAAACTCAATACCAAGTTTTCTTGTTTCTTCTCTTGTCATGATTCAAGTGGTCTAGTATTAGCTTTAGTAGTAAGTCTACTAGATTCTACAATCTCGGTAGACATAATAATCGCCAAATTAATTAATTCTTCCGCCATGCTATCAGATAACTCAAATTTAGTCTATCCGAAATCATAGTCGTTTACTGACAGTCCTGGTCCAATAGCAAATTTTGCAGGACGTTTAATATATGTGAATTCAGCTGTTGACTGAGCTCCATTATACTGTACATCCATTGGATCTACATATACCACAACATTGTTGTTCTCTATGCATCCTACAGGCTACTCAATCCAAGGTAGATTTGTTTTTGTGACCTTAAATTTTTTAGCAACATCATGTGATACGAATACTATATTTTCATATTGGTGGTTCTTGTTATCATGAGAAGTAATGCTTTCTTTGATTTCAATCTATCCATCAATTATGTATAAAACAAGATTATCTATAGTGTGCGTAGCGAATGTATAGCTATTATCGCCAGATAAACTACCAACGGCAGTTAATTTATTAATCAATGGCTATAAATCTTCGATTGCTTTCATATCTGACTCAAACGCTGATCTTCTAGGATTGTTTCCTGTATATTTTTGAGCTATAAGAGCTAAGTAGGCTTTATCAAGTATTGTAGCAACCTCATATTTAGTTAGCGACGGATATGACGAAGTTATATTTGCCTTGTCATATTCAATCATAAACTTAGTATAAATATCACTATGCGTCATACGTCGTTAGTTTAATTATTTATTTTCGATCTGATTAATAATCGAGATCTTTAAGTCTTGATTCTTCTTTGCGTCCAAGTATGCAATACAATCCTACAATGAGTCTGCAAGCATCTCAGAACCATAGTAATACTGTGTTCTATCCTTACGGATAATACCTTTGGCAATAGCACTCTCGATCAAGAACTCTGTTTCCTTTGTCTTGTTATTAACCCACTTTGTAAAGAAGTTCTGTGGCTGCTTGTCAACCAATGAGAACAATGTAGATTCTACAAGCTCATTAGACATTGTATCAGCGCTAACACCGAACAATCTAAGACACTTGCGCATCTCCTCAAGAGAAAGCTTGCCAAAAGCAATAATAGCGTCTCTACGAAGCTTGTTAATCTTATTCTTCTCAATAGCTTCAGCCTGTCTATTAATAAGCAGGTAATCCTTACCAGCATTGAGTTTATCAAGTGATGTAGCTACTCTCTTATGTCCCTCAAGGAACTTAATAATCATAGCCTGTCGTGGGAATGAGTCATCGAGGATTGTGCTCTTAGAGCCAACCTTAACACAGAATGTATTCCAGAATGGGGAATTCTTAGCGAGATGGCCTTCTGGATAGCCAAGCTCCTTTTCAAATTTCTTTTCGTCCTCAGGTGTCAAACCTGTGTATATCGACCCAGATCTGGTAAAGTAAGGTGCAATATAATCAAAACAATGTTTATACTTTAACAATCCAGCCCAGGGATTTTTCTTTCTGATCTTTAATTCAACTACCATAATTTTTCAATTAGTTGTTGCAATGCCAAGCTCCCACCCTGTTTTGGGTGGGGTTGAACATTGTATATTATTTTATTAATTACCCGATCTCTGCTGCTCTATTCTCGACTGCAATGGTTTCCTGGTCTTCGGCATCGCAATACAAGATACCACATGACAATGGGTTTCTCAACATGATACCCTCTTCACCAAGGAAGTGTACCTGGTAACCATCACGGCTGTTAGAACGCATAGTGTTAATGTTGTTTGCATAACCATTTGGCAATACAGAACCACCAGTACACCACTGTACGAACTCACGACCCTTACGACATACCTTAACGATGTTAGCCTGACCATCACGACGACCAAGGTCAACGAACAAGAATGTGTAAGACATCAATGGTTTACCTGTCAATGGGTGAAGCTGACGGAACATTTCCATGTTATCAAACATAGCACAACGCTTAACTGTCAACTCGATACCATTAGTCATAGTGTAAGTTGTGAACTGGCCACCCAACTTCAAGTCCTGACCAGAACCTGTAATGAAGTGTGTATCAATCATATTAAAGCTAGCTGCCTTCTCCTTCAAGATACGGTCGAACTCACGGATACCCATCTCACCGGTCAAAGCAACGAACTTACGCTCATTAGTACCGATAATGTTGTAGCAGAGATCGAACAAGTAATCCTCGAACAACTCTGTAGTCAGCTTAGTATAGTAGCGTACATTAGCTGGAGCAATCTGCTCGAACAAACCTGCAGAGATTGGAACGAAACGACCATTAGTACCCTTCAAATTGTAAGTACCATCTGCGTTACGGTTAGAGTGAGCGAACAGTAACTGCTTCTCCTCTCTCTTCTTCCACTCACGAAGAGCCTTCCAATACTGATAGTCAGACCACAAATAAGACTTCTTACCTGTCTCAGGATCAGTCAAAGCGATAGCCAATACTGTAGAGTAAGCATCACCAGTGATATCGTAAGTAAGACGCATAGTCATCAAGCTATTACGCATCTTAAATGGAGTCTGATAGTTGATGATATCTGCCTCATCACTGTACTCCTCGTATGCAGAACCGATACGGTCTACCTGACGACCTGGGAGCAAATACTCGCAAGGAATATAAGAACCCTGGAAGCCTTCTGCTACATAACACTCATATACCCATGTGCTACCATCCTGGTATGGAGTACCGTTTACACGTACCTGGAAGTTTACGTTGTCAAATGCAAGAATTGCACCTGGACCAAACCACTTCTCTTCAAGACCAAGATAAATAGGAGTATTGTTAATACCAGGAGTCAAACCTTCTGTAATTGACTTAGGTGTAATCTCCTTGCCATTCCACTTAGCATAGCGGATGTTAACAGCGTGATCAGCATCAATCATTACAGACCACTCATATTCTCTGTTTTCGATAGTCATGGTTGAGCCAAGACCACCAGTTAACAAGTCGATGGTAGTTGAAATACCATCATCCTTTGTACCAAAAACCAATGACAACAAGCCTGCTACTTCATGAGGCTTTGTAAGCATTGCGTTAGCAATCATGTTTTCGTCTACCAAGTCAGCAAAACGCTTACCACGGTAGAGCTGAAGATTATTTAATAAAGAACTTGAATTATTCATAATATATTAATTGTCTCATCATAGGTATTTTGACGCGAGATCCCATGCCTGAGGTTGTTTTTCATGCCCAACATTGTATGATGTATGATTTTTTGTTTGGTGTTTGAGCATTTGTCTAAGTTTACTCGCAGCAGATGTCTGACCATTGCGCTGTGCTTCGCCCAGTAGAGCATCACCCTTCATTGTGAAGTAGGCTGATTCTATCAAATTGTTAACAAGGTTATTATTAAAAGCCTTCTGATACTCTGTTAAACCGTCTGCATCAGTTCTTGTAATATAATCGAACAATGCCTTTCTATCCTCCTTTGGGATATTGATACCTCTAATATTGGTAAGTCCATTAATACTAGAAGTAAGATCGTCCATGAACTGTGCAGCTTGCTGCTCTTGTTCTTGTCTCTGAGCTTCCTGTTGCTGAGCCATATACTCTTGCTGTTGCTGTTCGTACGCCTTAAGATAATTTACAGCATCAGCTGCTTCATCTTCCAGCATGTCAGCATCTTCATAGCGCTCAATCTTGCGACTAATCTGTTCGTCATTCATTCCCTATAATTTATAGAACTCACGAACAGCTGCTTTCTGATTAGATTCGTCCTCCAAATCTATGTTGTCATAAGACATAGATTTCTGTTGTGTCTGATAGAAGTCTTCAAATTTACCACCATTCTTTACGTACTGATCAAGTCTAGCAATACGATCATCGGCGTACTGTGGGGTTGAATTCTCATCTACGACATCTTTGATATACTCTACGATGCCCTCAATTGTCTTAGGTTTCTCGTCTTCATCAACACTCCAACCATTAGCTTCAGCGAATGCGTCAAAGAAAGCACCAATCTATTCTGCTTCTCCAGGATCTACGACGTCAGTGTCAGTCTGCTGATCATTATCATCATTGTCGTCATCCTATTCGTTGTCAACTGTAGTTGTGTCGGACGTATTATTATTTAAAATATTATCTGGGATCTCTGTCTCATCATCATGAGCATTAGGATCACCAGTTACATTCTTATTATCTTTATTATCCTCAGAAGACTTGTCGTCATCTGGATTGTCTAAATTATCAATATCATCATTAGGGTCATCTAACACCTGGTTAACCACATCCTGGTTATCGATGTCTGTAACGCTGTCGCCACCTTCCTGACCACCGAACCCGAGAGAGCTCAAAGCGTCTTCAAAATCACCTAATGGATTTTTCTTCTTTCTTGCCATAATTTAAATTATAACTAAGTTAATATTTTTAATTGTTGTACGCTACACGGGAGTCGAACCCGTGTAATGTTTAATGTTTCCAACTAGCTGCATTATGTGCAAAGTTGGCTTTCTTTCTCATAGCTGCACTATACTTACTTGGATTCCTTAAAACCCTATTGGCAAAACCTTGAACACTCATGCCATGCTGTTTAGCCGCTTTTGTAAATGTTCCACGCTTAGATTTCTTTATATGAATATCTTTACCAGAATTATAATTATGTATAAGTAAATCCAAAAATCCAAGATTGCCATTTTTATCTATACCTGCATTTCTTGGAGCGACATCACCAAATGTTATTCCATTATATTTATATACTCCCGGTTCAGATGTTCTTTCTACACCATAGCCTTTTAAATAATCGTATATTTTATTTTCATCAAAAAATCTTAAAGCTCCTTGCCTTCCGTCGTTTTCTGTCAATGTAAACCAAGGGTCTGCAACTTTTGAAAATGGAGTTACTTTAGGCTAACTCAAAACAGTATAAAAAGTATCTTCTGGATAAACTTTTTTCTTTGCTTTAATTAAGCCATGTTTATCTGACCACCCTAAATATTTTTGTTTAAAAAAGAACGGTAAGCTATTTAATTTATTTTCAGCTTGTATTGCATCCTATAGCTCATCAAAGTTTTGTGAAGGTTGATATATTCCATCCTTGAATTTTATTACCGACTTACCGTCAGCGGCATTATAAACATCACTTTCTCCTCCAGATGTAATATATTCACCTATCCTTTTATCATCTCTTTTTATATGCTAGGAAAATGGATTATCGTAATCAAACATAAATGGCTCGCCACTATTCTGAATGCGTATTGTTTTATTTGGTAATACAGGCTCATCAATAGTATATCTACCAATACCTTTAGTATTAATTTTATTAAACATAAATGGTAGCGCTTTTTTACCAATAAATTTAAAGGGTTTTTCTACGAAATTTGGAAGTGCAAGCATTAATGCGCCAGCTCCTGCGGAAATATATTTACCTTTAGATGTATCGTCTACAACTTGCGCAACATCCATTGCGTCGCCAATACCAGGCGTCATATTTATAAAATCTTTTGACCAATTACCATCAAAATAATTACCAGCACTAGCGTATGGATCATAGAAGTATTTTGTGTTAGGTGTTATTACAACATCATCTGAAGTTGGTATATATTTAACACCTGTAGTATTATCAACAAGATTGCCTTCTTTATCAAAATGAGCGTTATCGAGATTTACTTTTTCTTTACCATCTCCAAACTTAGGAAGTTTAAGTTTCTTTCTAAGCTACTTCATAGCTACCTACTAATCTGCTTCAGCCTATGCTTTTCTTCTACGCTTAATCTTACGAAAGAGCTTATGACGCTGATAGTCATTCTTCTTCTGCATCTTTCGCTTAGGACTTTCCATCTGTGTCATAATTACATCAGTTTAAGATTGTTACCTCTTCTCCACCAAAACTTCTAGCCATAAGAGTCTTTGCCAAAGTTATTAGATGGAAGCAAGTTTAGTATATTCGGAAGTGAAGGCTATGTTATCCTATCATACATCTACTGTTTATACTTATTAAGGTCACGCTATTGCTGAGCCTTTATCTCTTCCTAAGTTGGGCCAAGTAAAGTTGTTGGAACATCTGCTCTAATAGTACTAGGCTATCTTGTAGATGGCGAATTGATAATTATAGGACTAGCATTCTTAGCGTCTTCATAATCCTGCTCAATGTCATTTAGCTATACATTATAATTATAAGCATCCTTATGCGCATTTCTGTGATTACGAGCGGCTCTAACAAGGCTATTCATACTATTAAGGTTTCTTGAATAATTCTAAAGAGAATCTTCATAATAGCCCTTCTACTTAAGAGCTCTAGCGTAATCCTATGTAGATTTAGCTCTAAGTGCTGCTCCGTATCGTGTATGCATAAGCCTTACATAATCCTTAACGAAATCTGCATCACTTTTATATGTAGTGTAAGTCTTACCATTCCATCCTACTCCGCCATAATTATGTTGTCTTCTAGCAACTCTAGATCTACCATAATTAGATTCGTATGCAAGCTAACGCATCACATTGTAAAACGTAGCATCACCATAACCATATCTGTTCAGCTCTTGTCCTACAAGAGGGCCCATTCTGTTAACAAAAGTATTAATAGAATCATCTTTTCCGCCTTTATATTTATGAAGTATAGGATGCTCTTCGTTTAATGGAGTATCGAAAGGCAATGGCTCGATAATGTCTTCAGCTATATTAACATCCTTTCCTTTGTCATAAGCATTAAGTATAGATTGTACATCCTAATCTATCTACTCCTGTTCTTCTGGACTAGGTTCCTCAGCCTGGGTGTTTCCACCCAAGTTGATTCCTCTAATATCCTTCCAGTAATCAGCGCCATTCTTCCACGCCTCATACTTCTATTGAAATGTCTTATTATCGAACTTCATAATTACTTCTCTCCTGGAACTCTGTTGGCTAATTGTGTTCTTGATTTAAGCTTCTCGCGTTCATAAGCAGCATCATCTTTGGCCTTCTATAGCTCAGTCTCATGCTTCATCTTATCCTTCTCAAGCTGAATCTTCTGATCCTCTATCTCACGCTTCTACTTAGCCTCATAGCGCTTATTATAAGCCTCTTGATTAATCTTCTGCTGTTCGATAGCCTGCTTACCGATCTCTATCGGATCTGGGATTCCGTTTTGATCCTGATCTAATTCCTCGGTTCCACGATAAGCATTGATCTGTGCTACAGCTATCTTAGTCTGATTATCTTGATCAATCTGATATCTCTGAAGATCCATCTGAGCTTCCTGTAACATAAGCTCTTGCTGCTTAGATTCATTCTGCATCTGCTGTAACTGCTATTGCTGCTGAGCTTCTGCTTCCTGCTGCTGTTGCTGTATCTGCTCCTGTCTAGTCTGCATATCCTTAAGCTTCTGCTTAATGATATTGAAGTTATCGTTTGTAAGAATCTCGGCTGCTTCAAGTAAGCTAGCACCATTCTACATAGCTGGCTGTATAAGCTGCTGAAGCTTCTATATGTTCTCAAGATCTTTAGATGTATCACTTACGAATACATCCATATCCTCATAGTAGAACTTAGGAGTAATGTCCAAGAATGCTCTTTCTCCATTGTCAAAGATATATTGGAGCTTCTGTTTACCAGTCTCTTCCCAAGCACCCTTAGCTGTATTAAGAAGCATATTAAGTACTCTTCGCTTGCACTGGTTATGAACCCAGAACAATGGTTCAGTAATATGCGAGCTCTGTACCACAGATCTTTCTACATTACCTACCATCTCTGATGAGCTTACAGCTCCTTCACGCTGCTATGTAATACCAGAGATTGTACCAGCTAGCTCTTCTATCTTATCCATCAGCTGTATGTATTCAGCTATGACGTTAGACATTGTAAGATCAAGAGATGTCATCTGGTTAAATTGCGCAGGCTTGCCACCTTCACGGCCCGGGATCGCCCATCCTTCTTCATATGGGTTAATAAAGTTAACGCCAACGCTAGACAAGTAGTGCATCCATTTAGCAGGGCTTATTCCCATAGATTTAGGAATCTATGTAATATCCATATTGATAACCTTACCTTTATCTCTAGCTATAGCTAACTCAAGTCTGTACCACAATACAATGTACATATACTGTAATGGCTTAAGAATACTAACCAATGATCTAGGCTTACTATTTGTATTGCTGTAAATGGCACCACAATAAGGAAGTTTCTGGCTATTAGGGTTATCAATACTTACATGCTGATATTCAATAGGCTGTATACCAAAGTATAAGTCACTACCAGCTCTATATCCTTCCCATACCTCTATAATCCAATCTGGTTCTACACTAACCTCATTACCAACAGGCTGATATGTTTCATCAACTATATTAATCTAAGGCTATCCTGCGTCATCTGTAGTTGTTACATAAAAGATCTTCTTAAAAGACTTCCAACAACAATGCCATACATTTACAAGCGATTTACCTGATCCTTCAAATATCGGGTTATCATATATACGTAACTGTATGCCCATATCAACAGGACTTCTATCTCCAAGGTTTCTACCTGGAGTAGAACCAATCATTTCTTCAAGCCTATCAAGATCCTTCTCTTCAATCTTGTCGTAATATCTATCGTATACTTCAGTTATAGGCATACGCATCTTTCTGCAACACCATGACCCATCCTCAATAAAATCAAGATCTGGACTCTTGTCGTAAGAGAAACATATAGGATTAACTCTCTCCGCATATGGCTCTGCATTAAGTACGCCAACATAATAAATTTCTCTACCTGAGATCAATCCGTCCTTCCAGCCTTTGATAAACTCGTTGTCAAGATCAAGTTTCTCTCTCAGATAGGTAAGAGAATGATATGCAGTATTCTCTACAATATCTTTGTAGTCTTTGTCCATATACTTAGCTATCTACTCTGGCGGCATAATTTCTCCAGACTGTAGCTACTGCTGGAACTACTTAGCTTCCTCTGGGCTCATTCTAGCTGTGATAGCTGCTTCTATATATTGTAGAATCATCTATTTCTCTTTCTCCTGCATTTCAGATGTAGCCTCCTATGAAGTTCTGATAACTCTGAAGTTAAGAGGTCTTTTCGTTTCCTCACCTATAAGCAAATCTACTTTAGGTCTTATAATATTAAAGTCATGAGGAGTAGCAGGAAAACCATCCTCGACCTTGAATGGGTTTGTAATTGATTTAAAATCCTTCTCGTCGAAGATGCTGTTATATAAATTATAATAGGTCTACAGCTCTCCGTAATATGATGTACTATTTCCTCCAGATGTTACGTTACCTTCACCTATAATATAGTTAACGCAATCTTCTTGCCACTTCTTTCCTTTCTTTGAAAGAGGGAGCTTTTGTCTGGGGAAAGCTGAATTGTATAAGTTATCTTCCATGTATTAAAATGTGAATATCGGCATACCGTCTTCACTTGTGCTGCTATCTTCTTCAAACCATTGTTTGCTAAATAACGGCATCTCGAAGAGTTCAACCTATTTGTTTTGTTCTTTTGCAGACGATACCTTTACCTAATAGAGCTCCTCTCTGTATATCATTACCATACACAAAGCTATCACACGGTCTACATTTCGTACACCATCATTCTCTATGAGCTCTTCTATTAGAGGTTCGCTGTATACTCTTTCTACATTAGGGTGACCTTCTTCAAACTCATCTAACAGCCACTCTAATATTAATCCTTCGCCATACGCCCTAATCTGCTTGGTCATGTGGCATCCTTTTCTTCTTTGCACTTTGCTGTCTTTAAAGACTTCAGATATGATTTTATCTGGCTAATCAGCCAAGAGGTAATCGCAGTGTTTATTCGTAAAGTAAGGGTAGATTCCTTTTCTTTCATTCTCAAATAATAATCTAGCGTTATAAAACGTAAGTAGCTTACGTACATTCTCATAGTACTCTTCTGCTGTATCCGGTCTTCCAGAATACTCTGCTACTATTACATCTGTCCATGCTTCTCCAGCTCTTACGCGCTTAAATATAAATGTAGAACCAAGAGAGTTTGTAAAGCTATCATCGTGATCATCAATTTGTTATCGTTAAGCTTTTTATCTTAACTTCTACATGTCCCCATGTAGTTCAGCATATATTATCACCAAGTTGGCGTCGAGCACTCGTGGGAGAATTATATTTATTCATCTCCTATGCGTTACACTGTCTTATAGCCTTTCGTAATCTATAAGATTAGCACGGTGTTTTCTGTTCTAGACTTTCACCGTTTTTGCTCGATTATACCCCGCTGATATGTTAACGGGTCGCATCCTCCTATATATAATCCAAGCGGAGGATCCTTTACCGGGTATTCCCATATAACTACAGACCCATGAGGTTTATCTCCCTTCTTGAGAGGATAGTTAGTTATATCCCCACTAGGCTTTTCTGTAGCCTTTACCTGGCCATTTCCATCCCATTCTAGATCAACTATATGCTTCATGCTCTAAAGCTTCTTGTTGGTCCTTATTCTGGTCAATTGGTCCATTAATAACTTTCTAGGGAATATATTCTTACCGAGCTCCAATACAGCTTCTGCTGGTCTTATAGGACGCTCTGATATAAAACGGTCTATTGATTGCTAACTAGCACCACCGTCTTTTACCTTATTTCTCTGGTCTATAAGGTTCTCTATGGCTTTCTCTTTGTAGCTATTTCCATCTTTATCCATGTAAACCTGATTGCCGTCATCATCAAATGACTCTAGGTTGGAATACGCTGGAACAAAGAATGCGCATTCAGTGTTCTCTCTACCTTCATCCCATATATTAGGAAAGCTAAGAACATTGTAAGACTTAGGCTTGTAGAACAATTCTTTCAATCCTTCGAAGCTAGCACCTTCTGTACCACCGGTACCAAATGCTATCATTAATCCGAACGCTTTACCATCATCGGTTTCTACTGAAGGCTGTTCTATACGCCATGCATCAAGAAGGCTAGGGAACTTACCACCCTCCTCCCATAGTACAAGCTTAGCACGAGTACCACGCACACGTTCTGGATCGTTCTTAAGGGTTATTCCTGTTATACTAGACAAGTATCCTTGTTCGGTTTGTTTACCAAACTCATCGGTGATTTTATAACCGGATGTTCTTTCCATACGTGTAGATACAAGTCTTTGTTTGGCCCATGCAGTATGTTTATCAAGGAAATCCATTATCTGCCAGGCTTTAGTTAACAAACCATCACCTATAAGGAATTTCTGTTCTGATGCTATAGCAAAGTTCTTTGAGCCCGGTATAAGCATATAGTTTCTAACTAGCATAGATCCACCCTTAAATGAATATCCTCTCTGTCTGCATTTAAGTACAGCCATATGCTTGCCTTCCAACTCTGCTTGTTCTATAGCGCAAAAATAATAGTAATCATAGTCCCAAAAGCTAGGGAACTCAAGTATACGTTGTCTTCTCTTTCTGAGGTTACCCTCTCTATCTGTATACTCTTCTTCCTTAAGTCGCATGATTGGACTATAATTTAGATAGAAGTAATTATATCCAGTTATACCTTCTCCATCTGGAGCAGTATAACCATTAATACATCTATCTGTCTCTTGCTCCCAATATTTGTTATAATCAGTAGTACCTCTAGGAGCTAAGGTATAGCATCCATGCTGTTGAAAGAAGATAGCTGCCTATCTAAACTTGTCAGTATCATGGAGTCTCTAATTAAAGTCTATCATAATTATTCGTACATACCAATAATGCCACCACCCTTGACTCTACCGGTTTCTGCTTGTTCTGCTTTTGCCTACTTCATAGCCATGTCTAACGACTTGATTATTCCGCTAACATCTTTCAATATGGCTGAAAGCTTCTTAGCTGTATCTATATCAAGCTCTTCTTCTGCATAGCTATCCATCGTGTTCATAATGCCCTCTGCTGCGCTCTTAGAAGATTTAAGCAACCTGGTAGCAGGAGTCTCTTGGAACTCCTGGAACCTTTTTGCTAATTCTTTTACAACGTCATCAGGTTTATAATTCTCATCATTAAGTACATCTTTAGCTACTCTCCATGTGCGTTCTTTCTCCGGATATGCCTCATATGGGCTATTCCATTTATATCTCCACACTATGAATTCAATCTTCTTTAATGCCTCTTGTTTATCTTTGGCATTGTTATAGAAATCTTTAAATGGTGGTATAGCCAAATCCTCTGTGCTTAATTGTATTTTATTCTATATAATGTCAAACATTACTTAAATAGTCTTTTAAGCCAACTATAATGTTTTCTTGTCTTTAAATAATCTAGATTATACTAGTTATCATAGGCTTCTCTCTCAAAAGAAAGATTTCTATACGCATTTCCTTTACAGAACAGTTTAACTAACCATTCTACTCCATACCACAAATAGAATGGCACATATAGCATTTCTTTCATCTGTTCTGTATGTATCTGTTCATGGTTGATTGTAATACCAGTTATCTTAGCATTCGGCTTACAGAATAGATATCCAAATAAATTAATCGCTAAGAATCCTTTTGGAGGAAGTATATTCTATCTAATTATCTTCATGTTTAATTATACCATCATTCCTATAATCCATGCTTTATCACTTATCTAAACTGCATGCGCCATTGTATATTTAGGCATATCTACATACCTAACACTAGATCCATATTTATATAAGGTATATCCTTCAGGAGCCTATATTATAAGACTATCCCATTTAGGATTTACTATAATTATATCTCTTCCTTTTAAACTGGCTGGTAATGTAATTGTGTAACTAGAACCATCAGCGCTTCCGGATGTTCCGGCATTAATACTTATGCTACACTAGTCGTCTAAATTTGCTCTTGATGAATCACTTCTTATAAGTCTTCCTAGTTTCTATATATTTGTAAGACCCCACAAATATGAATCGCCATCTGCTTTAAATGTTGATCCCTATCCCTGTACAAGAAGCTTGTCTGGATGTATAGTAACATTATTGTTTCCATTAGATATACTCATCATTGGGAGTGAACTCTTATCTTCTGAACCTGAACCACCTACATAAATAGGGTATTGTGATAGCATTCCGAAGAACATCTTGCTGTCTCCATATTCTTCAGAATTTCCTGATACATAAAGACCGGCTTTCTCGTATTTAAATGCACCCTAACTAAAATCAGCAAATAATTCATTCGTTATTTTAACGTTGGCATCTTTAGCATAAAATGTAGCATCGTATAAAGTGGCTGTATGTGCCGTTAAATTTCCATTACTTGTAACAGTAAATGGAGCGGTTGTTAAATCCGCATTGGATATTTCACCAGCCCATATACGAACGTCACCCTTGCCTTCAGTTGTAACCTTACCATTTAATGGTGATGATTCATCTACAGCTTTACTAGATGTCATACCAGCAACAATCTTCTAATCGTCAAAAATAATAAGCTCGTTAGATGAAATCTCTTTTATAAACGCATCATTAGCAATAACGAGATTAGCTACAACATTAGGAGATAATGAGAATGCTGACCAATATGTAGCAGTGATTGGCGGCGTTTTCCAATAGTCGGCTTCTCCAGAATCTGTATTTACACAAGCATAATATACACCTTTATAAAGTACAACGTCCTGATAGAATATGCCACTTTCTGCATTTCTCTTTCCGTCATAGTACTTTGTGGTACTCTGCCATTCGCCAGTGATTCTTAAAGGAGAACCTTTGAACGTTTGTCCGATAGATGTGTCTCCAGAAGCTGATACTGGAATAGTCATAGATGTAAGATAAGCACCGTTTGTATTATATGCGTATATAGTAATAGTACTAGACTTAGACTATACAGTTGTATTTACTGTAGCATCCCAATGATCTGTGTTATACTGTAAGGTTGTTCTATCGTTTGAGTTTAGCTACATATATAGATTGTATAGATTTGCATCAGTGCTATCTATAGCATTTTCATTTTTGTACAAATTAACATTACAGCTCATCTATAAGTTGTAATTCTAATCTGCAGGAACGTATGATAACGATATGCTTGAAAGCTGTAATGAATAAGTTGATACATTTATACCAGACCTAATGATTGGAACATATTCGCTTAACATTATTGTTCCATTTGTAGCTTTAAACAACATCCCATTATCGCCCTCGGTTTGAATCTAATCAGCTGATATTGCAGTCCACGAAGTTCCGCCATCAACACTATATGAGAACGACAAACCAGAACCATTTGATGGTGTAATATTTGTAATCTATGAGCCATTACTCTTTACAACATATACACTAATAGTCTTTGGATACATTGTTCCATCTTGATAATTAATAGTACTAGTAGATGTTTTAATGTCGTATGATACAGCACTTTCTCCTGCAGTTCCAGTTAAACATATTGGATTTGTGTATTCTCCATACTGTCCGTTACCATTTATGAATACCTGTGTCATCCATATGTAGTATCCAGCTTCCTAGTTTGGGGCATCATCAACCCACCCAGAACCGTCTTCAGGTGGTCTATTTGCACTAGGTTTACTTGGTGCTACAGAACTACTTGTATGTTTTTTGAAATAAGATTTATTATATCCAAATTTAGTATAGTCTATACTTGAACCAGCACCACTAATAGGGATTTTTATGTCATGTCCACTTTCAATAGAGTACGCCTTATCGTTTATTATTAATTTTGATAATGTGTTCTTTTTAATATAATTTAAAAGCTACTCCTATACATAATCAGCATTTACTCCGCCATCACCGCTTTCAGATAAAGCAACTCTAAACTAACCACCATTCTTCTATTTGAGAATAAGATTATTATGTTCTAATGTAAAGCTCTATATAGGATAGTCTTTGCCTATAGTAGAGTCTTCAATTATCTTCTATATCTAAGCTATAGTATAATAGTTAGTTGGATCAAATTTTATATAGTCAGCCTTGTTTAAATACGTAGAATCGGCATTCTTTTTTATAATATACTAATCAAAGTCAATATTACTAATAGCGTCATCAACATATTTCTTTTTAGCATACTCTTCAATATTTAAATCAGTAATAGCGCCTGCTATCTGCCTAGACACTTCTATCAATATCTCATTCTTTATAGAGTTATCTCCGTCTCCAGCTATTTCGTTTAACTGATCTTGAAGATCTAGTAAAGCAGAATTGCTAGCCTTTCCATTCCATTCATCTCTTTCTTCCTAAGATATATGTGAGACCGAATCATTTTCATGGCAGCACAATCTAGAATATATTGACGAATAACACTTGTCTATTTTAAAATCTAATTCTCCGATTGGATTTTTGCGACAAGGCTTTTTTGGTTCTACGCAAAAATTAATCATATTAATTCGTTTAAATTGTTAACAATTATTTCCTACCCTGGTACGCATTTGGAAAGAGGCGTGGTAGAATCTGTTGTGCTAGGCGTGGTAGCGAACCACGTCATGCTTTCATTAAGACCTAGCTTTATGCAGCAGCTTCTGGATGCTTGGCTTCAAGAGCTGCAATACGAGCTTCAAGTGCTGCAATCTTTTCATCATATGCCGACTTTAAAACAAAATCAGATATTGGTTTAAATGTGCCATCTGATGTAGCTAAGCAATTAGGGAACTACATACACTATATTCCATTAATACTGTATTTTACAGACATTTTATTTTTATCAGAACCACCAGAAACAGTTAAAAAACCTTCTCCCAGTTGGGATTTGTTAGTCGTGTTGGATCCAGTTATTGTAATATGTTTATCAATCTTATAGTATGCTGTATCAGTACTATCGTATGGGATATAACTACCAGCATCCTACTTATCGCTAATAGCAGCTTGTAAACCGCTTTCGGCGCCAGTAGCTCTAGCAACTTCATTTGCAAGCGCAGATGCATCAGCCTTTTCTGTAATAGCCTGATTTAATGCTGTATGTAAGTCGTCGTTACCAGCAAGTTTATCAGCGATCTCTTTAAGTGTATCAAGATCTTCTAGGGCAGCAGCAATTACATCTGCAATAGCTTTTCTAAATGATCCTTCTGTGTTTGAATCGCCATCAAATATTGCAAGCTTATCTGATATTTCTTTCTCCTTACCTTCTGCTCTAGTCTGCTCTTCCTTAATTTTGTCACCTAAGTCTTCGTCACCCTTTGTACGAGCGCTAGCTTCAGCTTCAAGTAAATTCTTTGTTAAGTATTCGCTTTCAATAAACTTATCATCTACAGCGTCTTTTACAGACTGATTAATAAGTTTGTTTGTAGAGTTTGCATCCAGTATGTTTCCATGCATAAATTCCTCACCTTCAAGATCAACCAATATTTCTGGGTTTCTAATCTGCCCTCTAGGAGTTGTTATAGATGCTGTTTTTACTGGAACTCTATATAAAAAATCTTTTTCCTAAATCATAATTAATGCATTAATGTGTTTAAACAGTAAAAGGGAACTACCTTTCGGTAATCCCCTTTATGTAAGCGAATTAGGCCTATCCTTCGCTTACCTCAGCACCTTCCTGTGCCGCCGCTGGCTCTGGTACGGACTCAACCTGTTCCTTAAGCTGTGACTGAGTTCCCGCAGCTGCGCTAGATTCGTTTTCATATCCTGTGCCAGTAGAACCAAATCCGCCATCGCCTCTCTCTGTTGACGAAAGCTCAGAAACCTCTGTGATTGTATACTCTGGTATAGGAACGATGACTAACTGACAGAAGCGCTCGCCCTGCTTGTAAACAGCAGGAATGGTATCTGTTGTAGCCTTCATGAATGCTACAATCTCGCCTCTATAATCACTGTCGATAACACCGACATTATCAGTAAGCCATAATGACTTCTTCCAAATACTAGAGCGTGGTATAAGTAAACCAACATATCCGGCAGGAATTTCAACTGCCAATCCTGTATGGTAAACCAACATTAGCTGATTTGCTTCATTAAGAGCCGTTTCAATCTTAGTGCAAGTCAAATCAATTCCTGCAGCACCTTTTGTGCTACGAATAGGGAGGATAGCGTTATCCTCAAGTCTCTTAAATTTCAACTCCATAGTATTCAAATATTATTTTTATTATTGTCGCCCCACTAGGATTCGAACCCAGACTAAAAGTTTTAGAGACTTCTGTGCTAGCCATTACACCATAGGGCAATATTGTAGAAGCTCACCTTAGGCTATCGAGCTTTTTATCTGCCTAAAACTACATTGCTACACTTCAGACCATTGTAGCCGACATATTTTTCTGATATCAATTTCGCTCCTAGTGGCCAAATATGTAGAACACCACACTATCGAAGCTCAGGGTTGTACGTGATGGATTCGAACCATCGACCTTCCGCTCTGTTGCGGACGAGCTGACCTCTGCTCCAACGTACGGATTCCTAGGAGTTGCGAAGACTCGATTCGAACGAGTGACCTCAAGATTATGAGCCTTGCGAGCTACCAACTGCTCCACTTCGCGATAAACACGTAACCTTTAGCTGGAGTTACGCAGAACCAGTATTGGCGCCATTTGGATCCTGCAGCTCAAAGGGCTGCTAGGGCAGACAGTTTCTTCTGCCCGGATATCCCAGTTTATAGAGATTTCAGAAATGGCGACAACCTCTCAGCGTTCGTTGCCAACTAAATGATTTCGCATTCTTTCTGTATCCCGCCCGTTTTCTTTGACTCTTGTATTTTAATAAACTCAAAAAATATGAAAATAAAAATGAATGGAGTCTATGCAGGAGTCGAACCTGCTAACTATTCCCTTTGTATCGGGACGTCTTTACCGTTTGACTAATAGACTCTAAAGGTGATTACTTCTTACGAGTAATCCAATTCCATACTCGTTTATACCAAGGCTTCTTAACCTTCTTTTCAATCCTAATGGCTGTACACTTTCTGTAAACTCCGCCATCATTTACGATTGCTGTGCAATCCTCTGGCATAAGGTTCTTAAGTATAATATCTGTAGCGATTGACGTAATTGTACACATGTCATCACATGTAAGCTTCATGCCATTCGAAATCTTCTGACTAATGAAGTCTTCTGTAATGTCGCACATTTTAGCGGCGTTAGTCATATCGATTGTATATTTAGGCTTTGCTACCTTAGCTGTCTTTTTAATAGTTTTCTTCATAACTTAAATATTAACATGACTCACAACATGCATCTCCACAAGCGAGACCCATAGAACCTCTCTCCTTCTGCTTAGCTGCCCACTCTTCTTTTCTCTTCTGGTCAGCTTCTTTAGCATTGTTAAAAGCTTTCAACCAATCCTCAGACTTAACTATAACGAAGTCTGCACCAAGATCTCTATCGTAGAATGTGATAAGGATATCGTCTTTCTTTACATCTGCCTCAATAGTCCTATCTGGGAATAACTTTGATGTCCACTCAATATGAGCATCTTCTGGAACAACGTAAACGTCGTCAATTCCTCTTGCAGATCTTTCAATAGCCTTAACCTCAGCTGCTTCTACATCAACAATAATAGGCTTGCGATCAATGTTTATTATCTTTTTCATATAGGCTTAATGGTTTATTTTTATTATCTTTAAATCTATTCTTAAGCTTGAATCTAAATAGTTTGTTTATCAATACGTCTCTAGTATCATCTTGATCTTTCATAACATCAACTACGAACTAAAACTAATGCATAACTATTTGTTTTACTAGCTCCGGGTCATCGTTCAATGTACGTCCAATCTATCTACAAACTTTATCTATATTCATTACTTTTCTACTGTTTCAGTTGCTACAATATCGTAAAGCGATACAAGCTGAGAGTCCTTAAGCAAATCGAAATACATAGCACCTCTAGATGATTTATATATAACGATATCACCAACCTTGATAGGCATCTGCTGTATTTTCTCATCGCTATATGGGTGCGTATACTCATATGGCAACTTAAGTACAACAGCTCTAGAGAAATCTGAATCAACTTCCTTTATCTCTGTCTTTACCTCATCATAATCAACTGCCTCGATCCCATCCTTATCCTTCTTAGGCTTAGTATCCTTAACCACAGGTTCGGAGATCTTCTTCTTAACTTTAACAGGCTCAAGCGGCTTTACCAAGAACATCTGTCTGAACTCATACTTTATTTTTGAGCTCAAGTCTTCTGCCAACTGAGTCTGATCTATCATCTTATCATCCATATTACTTCTTCAATCCTTTAAGGTACTCAAGTAACTTAATCATGTTTCTCAATACTGTTTCTTTCTCGACAAGCAAACACTGAGGAGTATTCTCGTCAGCTTTTGTCTCGAGAGTGTAAAGCTCATTGTTGTATTCTGAGAGCTTATTGTCAATTTCATCAAAGATATTTACAAATCTCGCTTTCTTGTCAACTTCCTCAACATATCCATTATCGAGAAGCATCTTGGCATATTCCTTTGAGATTCTATAAACAGAATTGTAAGAAGAAACAACCGTTGAATTGTCTTCGTTTGAGCTATTGTGCTCTTCGTTATATACACTTTCGTACTGATCTGTATCAGCGTTGTACTCAAATGTATCACCATTCTCCATTACGAAGAAAGGCTTAATAACCTTTAAAATCTTTGTCATATCCAATTGCTTTTATTGTTTTACGCTGCCATAACGAAATAATTTTCAAAAAGGTTGCAAATATGCTATAAATTTTGCAAAAATATCATTTTCCTTGTAAATATGCAACTTTTTAAGCTTTTTTACGTTAGGGGGATAGTAGGGGGTTAGTCAACTAGAACCCTTTCTCTTATATATTCTCTTTAGGAGATCTACTTTAGTAGTACAGCTATTACAGTATGTAAGACTATACAACTATAGTAGAGCTATATAAGCTTAATAATAATTGTAAAACTAATAAGAATAGTATGGATAAGAAGAAAAAGTGTATAATAGACGAATACAAGACAGTATACGGATTTAGCTTATTCGTTATAATTAACCCGGATAAGTCTGTAATAGATAAACGATTTTGCTTTAAAGATGATGATACGTCTATAATTGATGACGAATGGGCAGGTTATACAGCCTATACCACTAGAGGGGCGTATGACAAAGAATCAAACGAAGATTGTGAAGTTATAGTAATAAACAGTCTAAAGGGTGATAATAGTGATGCAAATACCTTTGCTCATGAGGCTTTTCATGCAGCTGTAGATATACTTGAAGCGTGTCATATAAAGTTAACCGAGGATACGAATGAAGTATATGCATACCTAATTGGGTACCTTACTGAATGTGTAACACAAACAGCGAATAAAGAATGAACTAGTTTGAGATGAGTGCTGTACTATATTATGCCGACTTCTTATCTCTACAATACTAGAATAAACCGTGTACAGAATAGTGTAAATATTTCTTTATACATGGAGTACCAGTGAATATAGCATACATTGTAGAATAGGAACCAATATATGATCTTGATAATCAATGGTTCTAGAAGAGCCTTAAGGAATATAGTATGCTAAAGCATAAATTTGGCGAAGATGGGGCTATAAGCTTTATTAAAAACCTATGTAATCTAGGGGTAGCAGGGTCTGTAAATGCTACTCAAATGATGAAATATATTCATAGATATGATGATAAATAGGAGCGAGACAAAGCGTTTAGAATGTTTAAATTTAATAGATCAAAAGCAAAATATACTCACTTAATACATAACGACGATGGTGAAATTGTAGAGGAAGAGTGCACAAAATACGTAGCCCATGCTGAGCGAAATAGCAAAGGATAAAGAATATTTAAGAGCGGCAGAAATAATACAAAAGGCCGAGAGAAACGGTAGAAGATTAGGGTTTTACGAACCAGAGAAAGATGAATCCATTTGATATAATATTCATGTTTTTAATACTTCCAATAGTAGCTACTACCACATGTTGGATAATACTTAAAGATAGTAAAAATAATGGGAAAGATTAGTAAATATAGCAATTTGTACGATAAAGATGGAAAACTTATTAGATCAGTGGATAGTGTTTCCGGAAGATTGGATGACTATACCATTGAGGAACTAGAAAACCTTGTAGATGAGCTAGCAAAAGACGAAACAAAGCGTACTGAGTATACTAATAGCATGTCCGTACTCATGCACATGTATGAAACAAAGGGAAATCCACACAAGAATGAAATAGTCAATAAAATAAACGAGTATGTAGGGACAAAGACTACCAAAGCTGAAGTTATAAACGCTTTAAACGACATAAAAGATGAAGAGGCAAGAGAAGATGGATCCAGAACAGAGGGACGCGTACCAGACACTTCTGAAAGAGCTGGAGAACTTGGGGGAGGAAGCAACTCCAACGAGGCAGATACTACAATTAGCACTGCAGCTTGATGAAAAAGGAGAGTTCTACAAATTTATAGAAGTGTTTGGGTCAGAAGAACCTAGACTCAAGTAGTTTTGAAATACAGGAAATAAGCTTAGCTTAGCTAATATTAGAACAATTTGCGGTAAATAAAGAGTATGGAATAACTCTATTCTTAATGTTTAATAGAGAATTTATGAATGATGTATATAGAACATTTCGTATTATTAGCCGGGGCTTATAACCTCGGCTTTTTTATTGAGCCTGCCGAATATTTTATTTTTATTTTTTTTATTTTTTTTAAACTGTTGTGTGTGTACAGAAAGGAGAAACAGCAATGAATCACACCCCGGTATATACTTTCGGATTGGGGCATCCCCCCAAGACAAAACACAATTTATTCACATTCAAAACTCAAAGCACATGAAAAAAGTTAATGAAATCGCTGTAATTAACAGCGTATCACTCAATGAAAAATTGTACTCATTTAATGAGGATAACGAAACATTTAGAGTAGCATTGCGCATAACTTACGCAGTTTCTAATTCTTCCGATAATAAGGAGGATAAAGATTTTCTTTCTTTGGCTGCTTTTGAAGCTGCCGGTGCATCTGTTGGTAAGTCTTATTCTTGCATTATTAATTTTGATAGAGTGCTAGAAGGTAATAAGCATACAGAGAAGGCACAGGACGAAGCATTAAAAGAGTTGTCCGCAAAGTTTGTAGGTAAAAAGGCGCGTTTTAGTACGTTTGATTACACTATCTCAGAATTAACAGATGGCAAAGAAAAATCAATAACGGACGGTGAGAACACATACTCAAGCCTTGCCAATACTTACCTTGGCAATGTTGAGGATGAGGATAACGAAGTTAGAAAACTTAAAGCCCGTTTGGCTGACATGCTGGACGACACTTTCGACTACTCAAGCAATGACGAGAATTAAAAGGGGTGGGGGTTGGTAAAACAATTCCCCCAACTCCTTTTTTAGAACAATCCTACGTAACAGCTCAAATAGGCTGTTTTAATATATAGCTTTTATGCATAATCAGGTAATTTGTGAAAATGAAACTATTATCAATATGCTCATTTAGAATAGGTGAACGATTGCCAAGCGTGGCAACATTGGCATGATACATATCATTGTCTGTGAAGATAGTGATATGTTTATTTAAGATAAAAGACATTAAGATTCTATATACATTGATTGCACAGTGGTAAATAGTAATGTGGCAAGACATGGTCCCAAGCCCATGCACTACAACACGTGCTTATGGTACTTGCAAAGCTATAAGAGGGTCGCTTGTAGGACACAGAGGGGTAGTATTACATGTATGCTGAATGTCCAATAGAGCTTTGAGAACGTATGCAACAAGAGCTGCGGATATTCTATGACGATCCGGAGAGACGGATAGTGGTTATTATACACTTGCTGAAGTAAGAGGGTATACTATGTACGAATTCATTATATGAGTATCGTACTTGGCTACAAAAGCGCACACATAGCGACGGTTCGAGTCCAGTAACCACTACACCTTTATTAAATCTTTTTAGTTACACAACAGATTTTATTTCCATGCAGGCATATTGGTTCGTGAGGATAGATATGCCATTTTTATAGATTATTAATCAAAATATATATAAATATGGACAAAAACAAAACTCATGGTTTTATGGACCAATTGAATCTGTTCTTTATTGGAGCAGTTATTGGTACCATGGTTGGCGCCTGCTTTGGTATTAATGCTGTAAAAGGTAGCAATAACAGAGCAGAGAAAAAAGTAAAAGCATATGAAGAGTATTATAAATGCACTGAAACGCTTTTAGACTCTCTCGACGGAACACATGATCTTGACCTCATGGATACAGACCTTGAGACAGATTATGGTGCTGATTATTTGGATGCAAAATCCAAAGTAGATGAACTAATTGTGAAGTAACATGGTAAAGTATGAGCTCACAAACGACATCTGGTATTCATGAGCTATTAAAATCTTATAAGCCAGGACAATTAATTACAAGCTGAGAGTCCAAAGCCTCTATAAATACAGATGGAACACTTTTTATACCGAGTGTAAGCGGTAAGTCTTACACAAAAATAAACAATGTTTAATTATCAAAATTATGAACATTATCGAAAAATTGTTGGGTGAAGCATACCCAAAGCTTGGGTCAGAAGTTTTTGCTGACGGTAACAAAACAGTCGTAACAGCGTCTCGTACACTGTCTCCAGATCATGTTGATTTGGATGCTCCTAGTTACGTGGAGACTAAGTTCAAGAAACACATTCCAATCTTGAAATCTATTGACGTTGAACTGGACGCCGTAACAGAGGAACAGACCATCAAAGTGACAGTTGAAGTTGATGGTAAATTCAACAGCATCGATGACTTGAAACATCTTGCGTTTATCGCTAGAGGAATTGGTCAAGTCGCAGAGGACAGACTCAGTGAGCCTAATACAATTAAGGCTATTGGTCTGGATTGTAAACCATTCATTTGTACAGACAATGAATCAGAAGAAGCACAAGCAAACGCATAACCAGGCGGTTAAGCCACAATCAGCAAAAGGAAAACCTGATGCTGAGTATCTTAACTACAAGGTTGTTGCAAAGGAGGGAGGATCTACAATGATCCTCTCTTCAGGGTTAAGTAAGGTCAATGCCAAGTCTCTTGAGAACACTTTGAATAGTTATATTAACAACAAACATTCAAATGTTCCAGGAGCTGGCAAGACAAGTGTTAAATTCATAACAATTCATTGATCTAAAGTATGACGACAAATCTTTGTGAAAAGCCAGACAATCATGGAACTGGTTGGGTTATAGCCGTAGTTATAATAACTATGCTTTTATTCGCTACCGCAAAGTGTCAGGCGCAGCAAAAAGCTGCAATTGACACAATGGTTTGTAAGGTTGAATGTATTAAGCAAATAGTACAGAAACCGAGTGTTAACGGCAAAACCGTTAAGTATATGGCTGTGTATGTTGATAAATCAGCAGGATTCTCAGAGATTATTCCAATCTCAAAGAGTGTTGTTGATTATATTAGCACATGCAAGCAATTCTCTATTGAGCCTACACTTGGCATTAGGTTAAGAAATGGTGTAATTACATCAATTGTTCGATACAAAATCAAATTTGTACACAAATGAAGTTTAGTGAAGGAGACGTAGTACGCCGAGTATTGCCTAGTGGCACAATGATAGGTAGTTTAATGGTTGTAACATGTTACGCCGGCGGCAAATTCGTAGCTGTCAGAGATATATCAACTGGAAAATACTATATAAATAGGTCAGAACGCCTGAAAAAAGAAGGAAAAACAACAAAGATTTTGGTTAGTGAAAGTGATATGAATAAAATCGACACAATGAAAGGTGTTGGTGCATTCTATCATAGCGTATCACCTGTATATAGTAGGTTGTATGCTAATCAACCAAGATTTGTATGTTTTATACTAGCTACCAAGGGTAAGACTATACATAGAGTATTTAAACTTGGAGAAATATCTAGAGTGCTTCGAAAAGTTGGCGAAATTCGTAAAGGGTACGAAATGGTTCCAGTCAAGCAACCAATGTACAAGTTACAATTAATAGGTGAACTATGAGTAAAAAACTTAGTCCTGGCAGAATCTACAAAGTAAATGGCATTGTTGTTAGGGCTAAACGTCAATACAATTGCAATGGGTGTATCTTTAACAATCCTTTCTCTTGTCCAAGAGTAAAAGATTTAAAGAATTTAAATGAAGAATCACCATCATGCATTGAAGACGGAATAATTTTTATTAGTCCTTAATTATGACAAAACGTAGAGCAAACGGACAAATGTCTGACGACGAATTAGAAGTTAGACGACATCATTCATCATTGCGTAGAATTAAAGCGCATTGTAGTGATGAAAATGTAGAGTTAAAAGATTATGAATCTGCAAATCCTGATGATATGTGTGTATTATCATTAGAAGATGTAGATTTGGGATCAAGGAAGAGTTATTTAACAACAGATAACGATTCATGGTTTGTTAGTGAAGACGACTATGATGAGATATCGCAAATAGCATTGTACCTATGAGAAAAGAATATGGAGAGCTATTTGTATCAATAGCGTTAATAATTATTTCAGCATTCCCTCTTTTTGACTTATTGTCAAACATAACGAATATAACTAACATAAGCGATTTTTCGTTGATAGTAGTAATTGTTATGTTGATAATAATATTGATCTCCAGTATCATGTATTTTATATCGTATTGGACGGAAAAATTTAACTAAGTTGCATTTCAAGGGGGCGGTTTATGCCGTCCCCGAGATTTATTAGGTTAGAGGCCTACATAACAGTTCAAGTCTGTATAAAATCACAAGCTGGAGAGCTTCGTACTTCGTTATCGTCACAGATCTTTTAACAGTGTTCTAAGGTTGACGTAAAACACAACATGAAACTGTTATTTGGACTTGTAGCTCAGTGGTTAGAGCAACAGACTCATAATCTGGAGGTCCTAGGTTCAAGCCCTAGCTGGTCCACGCTTCTATTACAGCGACTTACGAGCAATCGTAGGCCGCTGTTTTTCTTTTTGCACAGAACTTATCCGGCAAGAAAAAGAGGGCAGCTGGAGCTTTTGCAACCAAGTTGCAGAAACCTTTTCGTAATTTTGCAACCGAAATAGAAAAAGGAACTGAATGTTCCTGGTTATATAGAACTAAAAGTATTGCAAAATTATGGAAGAAATGAAACATTCTCACGAACATCATCATGAACATCATCATGACTGCTCATGCGGCACAGAAGGACATGAGCACCAGGGGTGCGGTTGCCACCACCATCATCACCATGAAGAAGGCGGTTTGAAATCCAAACTCTTTCTGATAGGAGCAACCATCATCCTCCTGATTATCGCTGTTTTCATCGAAAAGGAATACAGTCTGGCTACCTGGCAGTTACTCCTCGTCTATCTCATTCCTTATTTATTGATAGGACATGAGACGCTGGGCGAAGCTGCAGAAGGTATTGCCAAGGGCGATATGTTTAACGAAAACTTTCTGATGGCTATTGCAACTATCGGAGCACTTTGCATCGGATTCTTCCCAGGATCAGATACAGAATTCCCGGAGGCAGTCTTTGTGATGCTCTTCTTTCAGGTGGGCGAACTCTTCGAAGGATATGCGGAAGGAAAGAGCCGCGACAGTATTTCGCATCTGATGAATATCCGACCGGATGTAGCGAATGTTGAAAGAAACGGAAAAGTAGAGTCGGTTTCGCCGGAAGACGTCAAGATAGGAGAAACTATCGTAATCCGTCCGGGAGAGAAAGTTCCATTGGATGGTATTGTTGTTGAGGGAAGCTCAGCCTTGAATACCATTGCCCTGACAGGTGAGAGTATGCCACGGGATTTGAATGAAGGCGATACTATCATGTCCGGTTGCATCAACCTTTCAGGAGTAGTTCGTGTACGCACCACCAAGAGTTTTGGCGAAAGTACCGTATCCAAGATTATCTCTCTGGTAGAGAGTGCAGACAAGAACAAGTCGAAGAGCGAGGCTTTCATCACCCGTTTCGCCCGAGTCTATACTCCTATCGTTGTTTTCGCAGCCATTGCCCTGGCGGTTATTCCTCCATTCCTGGCAGCTACAGGAATCGTAGGTGCAGGAACCTTTGGCGAGAACTTCCCATTATGGCTCAACCGCGCCTTGATATTCCTGGTAGTTTCCTGTCCTTGCGCCCTGGTCATCAGCGTGCCCCTCACCTTCTTTGGCGGCATCGGCGGAGCATCCCGGAACGGTATTCTCATCAAGGGCAGCAACTATATGGATGCTTTAGCCAAGGTGGGAACCGTTGTGTTCGACAAAACCGGAACTCTGACCCACGGAGAGTTTGCCGTGGCAGCTGTTCATGCTGATGATTTCTGCCTAGACCATTCATCCCACGATGCAGATAATGTGCATATTGGCGAATATTCTGACAAGGAGAAGATTCTGCTGCATTTGGCGGCTCATGCCGAGCATTTCACCACTCATCCTATCGGCGCAGCCCTGCGTACTGCCTTTCCGCAAGAAGCAACAGATGGCTGCGAGGTGACCGATGTAGAGGAGATTGCAGGACAGGGTATCCGTGCAAAAGTGAACGGCAAGGTGGTTTGCGTGGGCAACAAGAAGATGATGGAAAGCATCGGTGCCCAATGGCACGACTGCAACCAGGTGGGAACCATCATCCACGTCGCCATTGATGGCAAGTATGCGGGACATATTGTGATCAACGACACCCTTAAGGGAGGAAGCGCCCATGCCATCAGAGAGCTGAAAGAACTTGGAGTAGAGAAAACGGTAATGCTGACGGGTGACCGCAGAGAAGTAGGAGAAGATGTTGCCCACAAACTGGGACTGGACGAGTGTCGTACCGAACTGCTGCCAACCGACAAGGTTTTGCATGTAGAACAACTGCTGAAGACAAAACCGGCAGGCAAGACACTCGCTTATGTAGGCGATGGCATCAACGATGCCCCTGTATTGAAGCGTGCCGATGTGGGCATTGCCATGGGTGGACTGGGTAGCGATGCAGCCATCGAAGCTGCCGATGTAGTACTGATGGATGATGACCCTAGAAAGATTGCCCTTGCCGTGAAGATAGCCAGAAGAACCATTCATATCGCTCACGAGAACGTGGTATTTGCCATCGGAGTGAAGGTTGCCGTACTGATTCTCGCCACCATTGGTCTCGGCACCATGTGGATGGCTGTCTTTGCCGATGTAGGTGTTACGGTACTGGCTGTATTGAACGCCATGAGAAGTTTGGGTAAAAATCGTCTTTTTTATCGTTAAATACCAAAATAAGTTGTATCTTTGCAACCGAATTTTAATATACAATACTGAATGGTTATGTATAAAAAAGACATTTTGACTATGAATAAGATTATCAAACTCATCTTCGTGCTCTGCTGCTTCTGCGGCATTGCACAGGCTCAGCCTCAACGCCCTAAGCTCGTTGTAGGCATTGTTATCGACCAGATGCGATGGGATTATCTCTATCGCTACTACGCCCGCTACGGCGAAGGCGGATTCAAGAGAATGCTCGGAGAAGGATTCAGCGTAGAAAACTGCAAGATTCCTTACATCCCTTCGGTTACAGCCATCGGTCACTCTTCTATCTGGACCGGTTCCGTTCCTTCCATCCACGGAATTGCAGGAAATAACTTCGTGAAGGATGGAAAGGTAGTGAATTGTACTGCCGACGATACCGTCAACCCAGTAGGTTCTGACAGCAAGGCTGGCAAGATGTCGCCTCGCAATCTGTGGGTAACCACCATCGGCGATGAACTCCGTCTGGCTACCAACAACCGCTCTAAGGTGATTGGTGTAGCCTTGAAAGACAGAGCATCCATCCTCCCTGCAGGCCATCACGCCAATGGCGCTTTCTGGTTTGATGACAAGTCGGGCAAGTTCATCACCAGTACTTTCTATATGGATAAGTTGCCTGAGTGGGTGAACAAGTTCAACAAGCAGAAACTCCCAAACAAGTATCTTTCACAGAAATGGGAGACACTCTACCCTATCGATTCCTACAAGGAGAGCACCAACGATGACAACAACTACGAGAATGGAATTGTTGAAGGCGAAAAGGCTGTATTGCCACTCGATCTGCCTACCTTATATAAAAAGCATGGTTACAAGATTCTCCGCAGTACCCCATTCGGCTGCAACCTGACTTTCGATATTGCCAAGGCTGCCATTGAGGGAGAAAATCTGGGTAGAAACACAGATACTGATTTGCTGACCATCAGCTGCTCCAGCACCGACTACATCGGACATCAGGTGGGCGTGAACGCCATCGAAACAGAAGATTGCTATCTCAGATTAGATAAGGCATTGGCAGATTTCTTCGCTTATCTCGACCAGACCGTGGGCAAGGGAAATTATCTCACCTTCCTCACCGCCGACCATGGAGGCGTAAACAACGCCACCTTCCTGCAAGACCAGCGAATCCCTGCCGGCATCTGGAACAAGAAGGGACTGGTAGATGAATTGAACAAGAGTCTGAAGACAAAGTTCAACACCGACAAGGACCTAGTAAAGACCATTATGAACTATCAGGTATTCTTCAATACAGACATCATCGAGGAACTCGGTCTGGATTACGCAGCCATCAAGCAGGTGGGAGTAGACAGACTGAAGAAAGACAAGGACGTGCACTATGCCTTCGACATGGAGAAGACCTCTATCGAGAGCATCCCTGAAGAGCTGAAGTTTCGCGCCATTAACGGTTATAACCGCGAGCGCAGCGGAGGTGTTCAGATTGTACTGAAACCAGGTCACTACGATTATTACAGCAGCAAGGGAACTACCCACGGAGCATGGAATCCATACGATATCCATATTCCTTGCCTGTTTATGGGTTGGGGCATCCAGCACGGCGAGAGTGCCCAGCCTCACTATATGACAGATATTGCCGCTACCGTTTGTGCTATGCTGCATATTCAGGCACCTAACGGCTGCATCGGCACACCGATATTCTAATAAAAAGCAAAAAGCCAGATAATAACAAAGGCTAGGTTCACGATTCTGGGAACCTAGCCTTTATTTTTTATTCAAAAGAAGATGTTCTTCTATTCCGAGAAGAACATCTCTTATTCTTCGTTCATAATCTTCATATATTCCTCGTAAGAAATATATCTGCCACCCATCGATTTGAGATGAGGAGTCTCCAACTGACAATCTATCATCTTGCCACCGTGCTCCTGCAAGTATCTGGCAAGGAAGATGAGGGCAATCTTAGAAGCTGACGGAACCCTGGAGAACATGCTTTCTCCTATAAAAACCTTGCCGATGGTGACACCATAAAGTCCACCCACCAGTTCATCGGTTTCATTATCCCATACCTCTACGCTCGCCGCAAAGCCCTGCTTATGGAGGGCAGTAAATGCTTGGATGATGTTCTCGCCCAACCATGCGCCATCTTCCCAATACCGTCCGTTGGTCTTGCTGCATCCCCGTATCACGCCATCGAAATCTTCGTTGATTCCTATGCTGTATCTGCCCTTTCTCATCAGAGTACGCATGGAATGACTGATGTGGATTTCATCAGGGAAGATGACGAAACGTTTCATCGGACAGAACCAGAGTATTTCAGGCTGGTCACGGAAACTATACCAGGGAAAGATGCCATTGCTATAAGCCAGCAACAGGCGGTCAATACTCAAATCGCCACCAATCGCAAAGCATCCATCCTCATCGCCATAATGCGGATCGGGAAAGTAAATCTCGTCCGCAGTATCATCTATCTGTAATATCATACGCTTATCTTTTATCAAGAATTTCTTGACTAGACTTTCATTCTAATAATTAATCACCAGTTCCCTTCCGTCAAAATCGACATGCGCCTTGCCACTCTTCTTGAGTTTGCCGAAGAGCAGCGCCTTCATCAGGATCGGTTTCAGGCGGTTACCGATGACACGGTCCATCTCGCGGGCACCATATTCCTTGGTAAAGCCCCATTTCAGCAACTGTTCACGCGCAGCATCGGTTAACGTTACGGTAACTCCCTTTGCTGCCAGTTTCGCATCGAGTTGACGAAGTTTCTTGGCAAGAATCAGCTCTGCCATGTGCTTATCCATATCGTTGAACACCACCATGTCGGAAAGTCGGTTGATAAACTCAGGCTTGAAAGTCTTCTTCACCTGTGCCAGCATCGCTTCGCCACGGCTTACGTTTCCATTGAAACCAACGCTAGCCCGTGAAGCATATTGTGCTCCGGCATTTGAGGTCATGATGAGAATCACGTTACGGAAATCAGCCTTCTGACCCTTGTTATCAGTCAGACGGGCATAGTCCATTACCTGGAGCAGGATGTTGTAGATATCGCTATGCGCCTTCTCTATCTCATCGAGCAGGAGTACACAGTTTGGCGTCTTGCGGATGGCATCGGTCAGAAGTCCTCCATCCTCATAACCCACGTATCCGGCTGGCGAACCGATGAGTTTTGCCACGGTATGCTTCTCGGTATATTCACTCATATCGAAGCGTACCAGTTCGATGCCGAGTTCCTTGGCCAACTGCCGTGCCACCTCGGTTTTTCCTACTCCGGTAGGTCCCACGAAGAGGAGCGAAGCCAATGGTTTGTCATCATCTGTCAATCCCGCCTTTGCCATCATCACAGCCTCAACCACCTTGTCTACAGCCTTGTCCTGACCGTAAATCTTGTCGAGTATGCGCTGGCGGAGCGTAGCCAAAGCATCGTTATTCTCATCTTTCATCGCAGCCGCATCAATCTTGCAGACTTTAATCAGAATCTGCTGGATGATAGCCTTGGTAACATAAGAGCGCTGGCGAGATTCTACCGGATGCACTTCCAGATAAGCACCCGCCTCATCCATCAGGTCGATGGCCTTGTCTGGCAGACAGCGGTTGCTGATATATTTGGCGCTGGCACGGACGGCATATTCCAGGGCGTCCTTGCGATAGGTTACATTGTGGAACTTGTTGTATTTATACTGCAAGCCCTCCAATATCTTGATAGCCTCCTCCTCGGTAGGTTCCTTGATGTCAATCTGCTGGAACCGGCGCACGATGCCCTTGCTCTGAGCCATGTAACGGTTATATTCCTCGTAGGTGGTAGAACCGATGAAACGGATATCACCTGCCTCCAGATATTGCTTCAGCATATTGGATGCATCAGGTCCGCCATCTGAGCCACGACCGGCACCTATCATATTATGAATCTCATCGATGTAGATAATGGTGTTGCCTTCCTTCACGGCTCCCTCCATCACCATCTTGATGCGTTTCTCGAAGTCGCCACGATATTGGGCACCGGCAAGCATCTGTCCCATATCCATGCCGTAGATGCGAGCCCCCTTGAGGCGTTCAGGAACCTGGTTTTCGTTGATGAGTTTGGCGAGACCATAGACCAGAGCTGTTTTGCCGACTCCGGCTTCTCCGATGTGGAGCGGATTGTTCTTCTCGGCACGGCAGAGCACCTGGATGGTTCTGTCCAGTTCCTGTTCTCTTCCGATAAGCGGATTGTGCTCTTCTACCTTGTCAGAAATACAGGTAACCAGCTGATGCCAATCCTGTACAACCTGTCTTCTGCCTTCTTCCTCGTCGTCGTCATACTCGTTGGCATAATCGTCATCATCAAAGTCTGCTCCCATGCCCATGCCAGCCTCTCCAGTATCTTCTCCAATAGGATAATAACTGTCAACGCTCGCCAGGAACTCGCCCTGCCGGTCGCCCACATTCTTACACAGCAGGAAGGCGGCTTCTGAATTCTGCAAGCCAAACATCGCCTGCACAAAATGGGGTACATTCACCAGCTGTCTGTCGGCAGCAGCAGCCAGGGCGCACGCCGTTCCAAACATAGTTTTGAAGAGCGATGACGGCTCTGGCAGATACTTGATGGTTTCAGGCACACGCTCCTGCTTGGCGAGCCATCCCACCAAGTCTTCGTGCATCTTGAGGCTGTCTACGCCTTCTTCCTGCAGCGCCTGACAGAATGCATACTGCCTGAGCAACGCCAGCAGCATGTGCTCGGGCATCACGAACTCGTGGTCGAAGAACCGGGCTTGCTTCATGGCATCGTCCATCAGAACACTCATATATCGGGTCAATCCCATACCTGTCTCTTATACACATCTCCGAGCCCACGAGACTAGGCATGATCTCGTA